>Ga0187847_10000416_pt1 | contig 48251 bp, 48 predicted proteins | sample June2016WEW_4_10_FD_132458 | JGI IMG/M metagenome (GOLD analysis project Ga0187847, IMG submission 132458) | Peatland microbial communities from SPRUCE experiment site at the Marcell Experimental Forest, Minnesota, USA - June2016WEW_4_10 | ecosystem: Environmental > Terrestrial > Soil >...
CCGGTAACCCAGCACGCTCCACTCTCTCAAAACTGGAGCGCCGCAAGTTGTCACTTTTCGCAAAACCAGCAACCTATATCTTCCCATTTAAGCCACAACCAACAACCTATAACTTCAAATTCACCAGAAACCATCAACTTCTAACCCACTGTTTATCAAACAAATAATGCGCTAGTTCGCTCCACCTGGCAAGACGCGCGGCGCGCGCCGCAGGTCCCTCGCTTTCGGGGACCTGGGAGGGACAGTTGGTGGGCGGCGGGAGGTGGTCCACATCAAAACTTCGTTCGCCGCAGCAAAATCAATCGCTATCTTGGTGCAGCGCAACACCTTCGACAGCTCTGCGCTCTGAAAGCAGGCGAAATCCTGCCCAGAGCGCGACCGAAAGGCTTCAGGAGGCGCTATTTAGCGTCGGAGTCCGTGGCGCTATCGTTGTCGCCAGCGACTGAGATGCGCAGCGAACGAAGAAAATGGAGATCGTTAGACGTGAAGGGCCCTTCAGAGCCGCTCTCGAGAGCGTTGCCTTGAGTCGCCTCTGGCTGCTTGGTGGCCACGTCGTTCAGGCCGATCGTGGCTTCCAGCATCAGCAGCACGTCGAAGCCGTGCTGGCGGATATCCTGGACAACGCCAGCGATCTGCTCGCTTTCGATAACCGACTCATGGATGGCCTCGCCCAATTGCTGAATGAGTTCGCGCAGACGGGATGTCACGGGTTCCTCCAGTGGCAGCGGCCGGCGCGAGCAAAGAGGCGCAAGCTGCGGCGTGGGTTTTATCTACCTTACGTCCGATGCTCGCCGGGAGCAACTGCGAAACACACAAATTCAGAAAAACGGCGCGGCGACCGCCGCTGCTAACATCATATCGGAATGAGACCTCAAACCATCGGCCGTGTTTTGGGCATCGGGTTGCGGGTTGCCGGGCGGGTCGCCGGTCAGCGCCTCGCCGCCAGCGCCCCGAACGCCGGTATGCAGGCTGCCAACCCGCAAACCACTGCTAGAGTAGACGCACGCGGGCGAACAAAGGGGCAGCCGTCCGGGCGGGCGGCCGAGGGCGTGACGCGCGGCGTGGGTGGATTTTTGCGTCCTTTTCGCCGGGTGGGCGGCATTCTCTGGCTTGAGGTCACCGGGGCCTTCTTCTTTTTGTTCGTGGTCTTCTTTGGCCAGGCTCTCTGGCGCATGAGGGAGAGTTGGGCTCACAGCGAAAATCGCCCGAAGTTCCTGGTTTTTGCAGCGATAATGGCGGTGTTTCTCTACCTGAGCGTGAGTTCGTTCTGGCGGGCACGGAAGCGGTAAGGTGGCGGACCGTCCCTTGCTTTCAACCCGCCGCAGAGCCGGATCGCCGAATTTGACCCTGAAGCCGGCACATTTCTATCGCAGGCGGACACCGCCTCACCGCTGATAAGGAGTATCACATGCAGTCGCCAACCCAATCCATCGCCGCATCACCTATCGCCGCACCGCTAAAGAAGACCGCACTCAATGCCGCCCATCGCGCGCTGAAGGCCAAAATGGTGGATTTTGGCGGCTGGGATATGCCGGTCGAGTATCCCGGAGCGGGCGGCGGGTTGATTGCCGAGCACATGGCCGTGCGCACTGGCGTGGGCCTCTTCGATGTGAGCCACATGGGCGAGATTCAGTTTCGCGGGCCGGGCTCTCTGGCCGCCGTCGAGCATATTACGATGAACGACGCCTCGCGGCTGAAAGACGGCCAGGCACAATACTCCGCACTGCTGAGGCCGGAGGGGACTTTCGTCGATGACATTCTGGTCCACCGGCTCAGCCAGAACGACTACCTACTGGTGGTCAACGCCGGCAACAAGGACAAGGACTTTGAATGGATTCGCAGGCAGGTGGGCGGCTGGCCCTCGATTCATATCGCCGATTATTCGAGTTATTACTCACAACTGGCACTGCAGGGTCCGCGTGCTCTCGAGACGCTGCAAAAACTGACAAAGGTCGATCTCGCGGCGATCAAGAATTATTGGTTCACATGGGGCGATGTGGCAGGCGTACCCAATGTGCTGATAACTCGCACCGGCTACTCCGGCGAGGACGGCTTCGAGTTATATCTACCCTCGGATGTTGCGACCACTGAGAAGCTATGGAACGCGCTGCTCGAGGCGGGGGCGGAGTTCGGCATTCGTCCTTGCGGGCTGGGCGCGCGGAATACTTTGCGGCTGGAGGCGGGAATGCCGCTCTACGGCCACGAAATCTCCGACTCGATTAATGTCTTTGAAGGCGGCCTGGAGCGTTGGCTCAAGCTCGACAAGGGCGAGTTTGTGGGCCGCGAGGCTTTGCTGGCGGTACAGGCTGCGGGTGGACCGAAACGCAAACTTGTGGGTCTGGAGATGGTGGAGCGCGGCATCGCCCGCGACGGGTACTCTGTGCTTGACCTTGATGGCAACGAGATCGGCACAATAACTTCCGGCTCGCCCGCGCCGTTTTTGAAGACGAATATTGCGATGGCGCTGGTGCCAACAGCAGTAGCTGCCAGTGGGGCCGATGTGATCGTGCAGTGCCGCGCCAATGCGGTGAGAGCGAAGCAAGTTGCGATACCGTTTTATAAGCGGGTGAAGAGATAGTTAGGTAGCTTGTAAGGGTAAGCCGCCCATCGGCCCACTAATCGAATCGCGTCCATCCATTTGGCAGTTCAGAAGCACGGCATATAAACAGCGGGATTCCTTCTTGGCGGCACATGGATTTCACGTTCTCCAAGAGCGTCTTCTCTGCTTCTGAATATGCGTCCGGATTCGTCGTCACAATCCAAAGGCCATTCTGCTGAACCTCGGAATCCTGCTTGCGGATGAATGAAAGAATATCTTCTGCTGTCTGGAAGACGGGGCGTTGAGCCGCAGCTTTCAACCTTGGGGAAGAGTCTACGGTAAAACCCCAAGGCCTTCCTCCAATATCCGCGACCCGCTTTGGGAGCATGTGCACCGAAATCCCCTGGGACCGTTCCTGAGCCGCGGCTGAGGAGCCGAATAGTGTAGTACCGATAACAAGGGTCATGAGAACGGCAACGATTCGAGTCATAACTTACCTTTCAACTGAGGAGTTGATTGTTTTGCACCCGCTTGCTGAACGCAGTTCGTCCCGTCACACCTGCATGACTTCGGCTTCCTTCTTGTGCGAAAGCTCTTCCATGCGGCGGATCTCTTCGTCGGTCATCTTCTGGACTTCTTCTAAGGCGCGCTTCTCCTCGTCCTCGCTAATCTTCTTTTCCTTGGCGAGTTTTTTGAGGGCGTCGTTGCCGTCGCGGCGCACATTCCTTACAGCCGTCCGGTGCTCTTCGAGAACCTTGTTGAGGTGCTTGCACACGTCGCGGCGGCGTTCCTCGGTCATGGGCGGGACGGGCACGCGCAGCACCTTGCCGTCGGAGATGGGATTGAAGCCGAGGTCGGCGGTGCGCACTGCCTTTTCGACCTCCTTGAGGATGGTCGGGTCCCAGGGCGCAATCAGGATCAGCTGCGCCTCCGGCGAGGAGACCTGCGCCAGTTGGCTGATGGGAGTTTGCGTGCCGTAGTAGTCCACCTTGACCTGGTCGAGCATGTGGACGCTGGCCCGGCCGGTGCGCGTGGCGGCCAGGTTGGCCTGGAAGTCGGCCACGGCCTGGTCCATCCGCCGCCTGAGGCCGGCGTTGAGTTCTTTGAGCGCCGGAATTCCGGCCATGAATGAAGCTGCCATTGGGTTCGTCCTCGTGGTGCAGATTGCCAACGGCTATTTTACTAAAACGAAGCGGAATGTGGGCAATGCCAGCGAGCATCTACGGCAGGCTTTGATGTGTACAGCGAAAGGTTGCGGTTAAAGGCCGAACTGCTTGAGGTGGTGGCTGACGTGCTTCCACTGTAACGAATTCCATTCGTCATTGGTCAGTGGGCCAAAGAACGGGTGCTCAGGGCCTTGGGCGCGGGGCTTCGAGGCGAGCCGACCGATCAGGTCAAAGAGCCGCTTGCGGTCTGATTCGAAATCACCCGGCGGGGTTTTGAGAAGCTCGCTCGGCGCTTTGGCTCCCTTGGGAAATGGGACGACATAGAGAAACAAGTGCTTGAAGGGAAAGCGCTGAAGTGCCTTGATATTGTGAGACGGTACGGAAAGGGTACCTAACGACATGTCGAAGGTGTCACTGAGGTGGCTGAGCAGGCGTGGCGCGTCCAGCTTTCCCCATTGGGGCTGGGTCTCGGGAGTGAGGCGTTGCAGGCGTTGAATCAGGCAGTTGCGAATCTTCTCGTTGCGAAGAGAGGGCATGTGGAGACCACCTTTCGCTCATATTCTCACGCGTGACCCAAGGTCTGGAAATGAGCCTGAGCAATTTCCTTTACGCTACGACAGCCAGTCCGGTCGACGCTGCCTGCTCATGCGCGTGGTAGCTCGAGCGGACCAGCGGGCCGGATTCGACGTGGCGGAAGCCCATCTTGAGAGCCGCGGACTTGAGTTCGGCGAACTCACGCGGGGTGTAGAGACAAGCCATGGGCAGGTGATCGCGCGAGGGGCGCAGATATTGGCCGATGGTGAGAATGTCGCAGCGGACAGCGGCTAGGTCGCGGAAGACTTCGAGTAATTCGGCAGTCTCCTCGCCAAGGCCAACCATGACGCCCGACTTAGTGAGGCCTTCGGGGCGCAACTCTTTGGAGTAATGCAATAACTCAAGCGAACGCTCATAGCGCGCGCCGGAGCGGACGACACGATAAAGCCGGGGAACCGACTCGGTGTTGTGGTTAAGCACCTCGGGGCGGGCCTCGACGACGGTACGGATGGCTTCGCGGTTGCCCTGAAAGTCAGGGATGAGGACCTCGACGCGGCAACCGGGAGCCTGGCGGCGAATCTCCTCGATGACCAGAGCGAAGGCGCGCGCGCCACCAATAAGGTCGTCGTCGCGGTTGACGCTGGTAACCACTGCATGGAGCAGCCCTAAAGCAGCTACTGCCTCCGCGACCCTACGCGGCTCGTCGAAGTCGATGGGCTCTGGACGGCCTTTGGGCACGGCGCAGAAGCCGCAGCGGCGTGTGCAGAGGTTGCCCAGCATCATGAAAGTCGCGGTCTTGTGATGCCAGCACTCGCCGATGTTGGGGCAGTGCGCGCTCTCGCAGACGGTGTTGAGCTGAAGTGAGCGAGCTAGTTGTTTAAGGGAATGGTAGTTTTCGCCCACCGGTGCGCGCGCCTTGAGCCACTCGGGCTTGGGCGCCGGCGTCTTGAGGGCGGGAGAGATTTGCACCAGTTCCATCACGCTTTCATTGTAGCGGGAAGCCCCGATCGGTTTATGAATAAGGCGCCGGTCGTCTGCAAAACCGAATGCTAATGTTTTGTGGGAATGGGTGGAGCGCGATTCTGATCGAGTCTTCCGAAATGCTCTAAGATAGTGGGAATCATCATTGAGGATCATCCTCTTTTGACCCAATCCGCCTCACGATCTCACGGACTGGACACTCTGCGCAGTGCGGCGATTCTCTCCGTCATGGGGTTTCATGTTTACACTTTTCATTACTTTAAAACCATGCCGTCGGCATTGGCATTTGCGGCGCAGATGGGCTGGATGGGCGTAGATCTCTTCTTTGTCCTCAGTGGCTATCTAATTGGGTCACAGCTATTGCGACCCTATCTGCGCAACGAGAGCCCGCGGTTGTGGACCTTCTATCGAAGCAGGTTTTATCGGGTCTTGCCTGCCTATCTCGTGGTGCTGGCGACTTACTATATCCTTCCTGTCTGGCGCGAGAGACCCAACCTTCCGCCCCTTTGGAAGTTACTCACCTTTACTCAGAATCTCTTTGCCGATTATCGAATCAACCAAGCCTTTTCACACGTTTGGTCCCTCTGCATTGAGGAGCACTTTTATCTATTTCTGCCGCTCGTAGTGCTTCTCATGATGGGCAAGCCGTCTATCCGAAAAACCGCTGCACTTCTAGGCGGTCTTGTACTGTTTGGAGTTTGCGTTCGATCCTTCGTCCTCTTTTATATGCTGCGTCCACTGGCCAGTGCCCATCAATCCTTTGGCCTCGTCTACCTAGAACGAATCTACTATCCCACTTACAGCCGTCTCGATGGGTTGCTCGCAGGCGTGACGATTGCTCTGGTAAGAACCTTTCGACCGGTTTGGTGGAGCGCCTTGACTAAGAGGGGACACACACTTTTTTTGTTGGGCCTTTTCATGGTTGGTGTCGCAACTTGGCTCTTCAAAGGCCGCTGGGTTTCCGTTTCGGGCGTCTCCGCTTTCGGAACCGTAATTGGATTCCCGCTACTATCGCTTGGTCTTGGACTTCTTGTAGCGTCCGCGCTCAGCGCCAACGGACTCTTGAGCAGATTTAAAGTTCCGGGAGCGAAGCTGATTGCTACTCTTGCCTATAGCCTGTACCTTACCCACAAGGAACTGATCCATCTCGTGGACCTCTGCATTCCCGCCATCGCTAAGGCCGGCGCTTCTCTGTGGCTTGTCATTTATGCAGTCTCTTGCCTGATTGTTGCGGCAATGCTCTATCTGTGCGTCGAACGACCCTTCCTTATCCTTCGGGATAAATGGAGTGCTAAACCGTGAAGTTTCTTTCCCCACCATAGCTTTCCCCATTTAAACGCCCGGAATTGGGTTTTCTGGCGCGAGCCCTGCACAACCGGAATTGTCAGCAAGATTCGGGATGCTTCTACGGCGGGATTTGCCTACCCTTGGCTCATGCACAGAACCATTGAACCAACCATTCTCTACTTCGGAACCCCGGTGGCGCTCATCAGCACTCTGAACCCAGACGGAACACCAAACCTTGCGCCGATGTCGTCTGCGTGGTGGCTGGGTTGGAGCTGCATGCTGGGGCTGGGTCAGATGGGTCAGACCTCCGACAACCTCATCCGCACACGCGAATGTGTCATCAACTTGCCCTCGCAGGATCAGGTCTCGCATGTTGACCACCTTGCGTTGACCACGGGCAAAAATCCGGTGCCCGAAAAGAAGCTCGCCTGGGGTTATCAATTTGAACCGGACAAGTTCGGCGTTGCGGGCTTCACTCCTGTGGCATCGCGGTCCGTGGCCCCGCCGCGCGTGCTGGAGTGTCCCATACAGATGGAAGGCATCGTGCACGAGGTCCGCCCTTTCGGCAAAAATGTAAGCGCGAATGCCTTCGAGGTGCACATCGTCAAGCTGCATGTTGACGAGGCTCTTCTCAGTGGCGACGAAAGCCGTCCTCACATCGATCCGCTTCGCTGGCGTCCGCTCATCATGAGCTTCTGCCGCTTCTTCGGGCTTGGCGGCGAGGTGCATCCCTCGCGTCTGGCGGAGTCTGACTTTATGAAATATGTGAACCCGAGCCGGAGTCATTCGGCTCAAGGAGGGGCACTTCTCAGTTCGGATTGATCCGGCTATCGCAGCTTGCTGCGTACCTCGACTCGCACCAGATAGAGGAAGAAGACCAGATTGAGCAGGCCCTGGATTGCGAAGGGAAAGTCGCGGTTGGCGGCAAACCTCAAAAAGAAGAGCGCCGCATTCAGAACCGCGGCAGCCAGGGTCAGCGCCCAGGCCCAGCGCAATAATAGAAGCAGCCCCAAGCCGGCCGCGATAAAGAGGGCCGAGAGGACTAGGAAGATCGGCCGCACCTGCCCCGTCACGACACCTAGAATATTGAACCCCGCCATGATCACCATGTAGAGGCTTATCGCCACTAAGCCCGGCAGCAGTTGGAGGTTCCGCATACGTCCAGGCTGCGGAGGCGTGGCAACCGCCGCATCAGGCACCGCATCAGTTTCGAGTCCGTTCAGAGCTTCGTTGCTTTCTTTTTCGGTCATAGCGTGTGCAGGTAGGCTAGCAGGTCATGCAGTTGGTCGTCGTCGAGTGGTGTGGCAGGCATCATGACGCGGCCATGCAGAATAACCTGGGTAAGCCGCTCGTCAGTGGGCGGCGCGCCAGAGGGCATGGACTTGACCTTGGTGATAGCCTGCAAGCCCGGCCCGTGCATGCCCTGGGTGGTGGTCGGGTAATGGCAGCGGGCGCATTTCGCCTGGTAGACCTGCGCACCGCGCGCCTCCTCCGGAGTCCACTGAGACGCGGGCTTCGACGGCGGCAATGAGCGGCATCCGACTAAGCCGACGGCAAGGCCAGCCGCGCAGACTAATAGAGCGAAAAGAACAGAAATGGATGGTGTACGCATTTGGCTTCGATGATACAAGGTTAATCTGCCGCGGCGATGGCTTCGGCGATTTTGTCGATGGCCTGAACCTCGGCTTCACTGCCCGGCCGGTGGCCATTCACGAGAATGGAAAATGCGAATGTCTTGCCGCTGGCTGCGATCAGGTAGCCGGAGAGCGCGTTGACCTCGTTGAGCGTGCCCGTCTTGGCCCACAGACGCTCCTTCAGCGGCGAGTTGCGGAAGCGACCGGCCAAGGTGCCGTCGAATCCGGCTATGGGCAGCGTGTCACGCCAGGCTTCGCCCCAGGGTTGGCGCGATGCATAGGCCAGCAGTTGCGTGAAGGCACGCGGGGCGATGCGGTCGTCAGGGCTCTCCCCCGAGCCGTCATAAAAGAAAAAGTCGCCGTCATCGATGCCTGCGTTGATGAGGAACTGGCGTACCACGCGCGTGCCCTGCTCAAAGCTGCCGTCGTTTCCGTATACCTTGCCCAAAAGGCGTAGCAGCAACTCGGAGTGCAGGTTCTGGCTGACCTTGTTGATGACCGTCACGTCCTCGGCCACCGACACGGAAACATGATTGGCGAGAACTTTGCGATCCTCGAGCGGCGCGGCTACGGTGGTCAGGCTGGAGCGGCTGAGCTTCAACGGCTGGGCGCGTTCATCGGCGAACTCGCCGGTTCCGTTCGAGTATTTATGCCGCGAAACGGGAATGCCGTTGACCGTGACGCCGCGACTGCGAAGCGCCTCCTTGAACGCCGCCGCAGCAAACTCCGCGGGGTCGTCAACGGCCAGGTTGGCATGGAAGCCTTCTGCCGGCACGGTGCCCCAGGCGCGCACCAACCTGTTGCCTAGCCGGCGATCGAGGCCGGGATGTGCGATCTCGCCCTTGGCCGCGGGCGTCATCGAGTTATCGAAAATGTAATAGTCCACATTCGGCGTCCACTCGGCCACGGTTGCGTCTGGCTTGTCCGGGTCGGCGGTCACCTTCAACTCCACTGCGTTTTCGTTGAAGGTGAGCGCGGAGACAGGCGCGCCATAGGCCCATTGCAGGTTGTCCCAAGCCCAGGATGCGCCGTACGGCTGGTCGAGAAAGAAGCTGTCGTCGCCCACCACGCTGCCCTCGACGGTTCGCACGCCTGCCTGCTCAACCTGCTCGGCCAATAATTCGAGAGGCTCCATGACGTGCGGTGGCTTCTCTGCTTCGGCCCCTGCGGCGAGCGGAGCGGCGGCAGAATTCGCAGCTGTAGGCGGCGCGAGTTCCGGCGCGCGATAGGGATACTGCCGCACGCTCAGAGTGGGGTCCCCCGCTCCGAGCAGAATCAGGTCGCCATGGAGTACACCCGCGCTATCGATCTCGCCTCCAGCTACTACGCGCGTGGTCCAGGTGAGAGTATCCACCGGCAGCAGAGCAAAGGCAGCGGCGGTTGTAAGAAGCTTGGTGTTCGAGGCTGGTGTAAAGAGTCGGCCCTCATTGAGACCGTATAGCGGCTGGCCGTCGAGCGTCGTTACGCTGATGCCGAACTGGGCATGGCTCAATGCCGGATCGGACAGAATGGCTTGGATGCGGTCGGCGAGCGGACCTTTCGCCGGAACGGTGCGCGACTGTGGCTTGGCGGTGTGTCGCTCGGGAGCCTGGGCAGTTAGCCCGGTGAAAGGAAGCAAAGCTAAAGCCAAAAGAAGCGTTGGAAACCGCCGTGAATCCGTCATGGAGGGAGTTTAGCAGGAGGCAAAGAGTCGGCAGCGTACCATCGAAAGGTGAACGTCGTCTTCTGTATAGTGGCAATGCGATCAAGGCGCTGTTGGCTACGAATCGAGGAGATTCAAAAGGAATGGACGATTTCAAGCGAGCCATCACATCCTGGCAACTGCGAACCCGAAGGCTCGAACTTGGCCGCCGCACATTGGTGATGGGCGTAGTCAACATTACGCCGGATTCGTTCAGCGACGGCGGAGCATATCTTGATCCCAAGGCGGCGGTGGAGCACGCGCTGCAATTACTCGACGAGGGCGCGGACATTCTGGACCTTGGCGCGGAGAGCACGCGGCCGGGATCGCGGGCAGGCGGAGCTTCTGGTACACCGCTCGCACCGGCCGTCAGCACAGAGGAAGAGCAGGCGCGGCTTCTACCAGTGATTCAAGGAATTCTCAGGGCGAGGCCGGATGCAATCCTCTCCGTGGACACCTACAAGGCGGCGACGGCACGTGCGGTGCTTACGGCTGGCGCGGACATTGTGAACGACGTGAGCGGCTTTTTGTGGGACACGGAGATGGCTTCGGTTTGCGCGGAGGCGCGCTGCGGTGTGGTGCTGATGCACACGCGCGGACGGCCAGAGGAGTGGCGCACGCAGCCACTGCTGGAGCCGAATGCGTTGCTGAACACTGTGCGCGATGGGCTGGCCGAGAGTTTGAAGTTTGCGGCTGCGGCAGGCGTTGCGCCGGAGGCCATCGTGCTTGACCCAGGCTATGGCTTCGGCAAACGCCTCGAGGAAAATTTCTTCTTGCTCGCCCGGCAAGCAGAGCTATTGACACTGGGAAGGCCGCTGCTGGCCGGGGTCTCACGCAAGTCGTTTCTAGGCCGGAAGCTGGCCGCGCTCAATGGCGGAGTTGACGCGCCGGTTGAAGCACGCGAGACGGCCAGTGTTGCGGCACAGGTTGCGGCGATCCTGCTTGGGGCTTCGATCGTGCGGGTCCATGCGGTGCGCGCGGCCCTAGAGGCTGCGCTGATCGCCGATGCCGTGCTGGCCGCCGAGGGGCGCGCTCGGCCTTCATGAACTATGATGGTTTGTTCCGGCTTCGCTAGACGCGAATCGATTCTTCACCCACCGCGTCAAGGAGATTTTCATGTCGTTGAGCGCTCGCAGTGCAACGGTTACTCGTTCGATTTCGATAGTCCGGTGGTTGGGATTTGGCGTTTATGTTGCGGCGTTTTTCCTGCCGGCATGCAGGCAGGTCGCCATCCCCGGCGGAGAGTCTCCCGACGTATATCGGGGTTACGCATGTGCCTGGGTTACGCTGATAAATACGGTGAATCGGGAAATCTGGCACTCCAACATGTTTTTGGCGGTACTGAGTGGATGGATCAATCCGTTGCTGCTGGTCTATCTGATTTTTTTGGTATCTCCGAAGCTTCGCTGGCCACGGCGCATCTTGGCCGGAATCATCGTGGTCTTCATCGTAGGGACCAGGGTATATTTTTCCCTTGCTCATCTGGTACCGCTGATTGGGCACGATCTGTGGATCGCGGGAATTCTGATGATTCTTGCTGGAGAATCGATGGGTAAGGAACGAACAGGATCGGCTGCCGCTTGAGGGCCTGATTCTTATTGCCGGTTGAGGCGGTAGAGCACATGGCGGCGCAAGGTATGGCCTTGCGGCAGGTGTGGGTGGTCGAAGTCGCCGGCGGGATCGTGGACCATGCCGAGCTTCTCCATAACGCGGCGCGAGCGCAGGTTTTCCGGCACCGTGAAAGAGACAAGGCTGGTGAGGCCGAGATCTTCGAAGGCGTGACGGATGATGGTGCGCGCACCCTCAGTGGCAAATCCGTGGCCCCAATAGTCTGCCGCTAATCTCCATCCGATTTCGACGGCGGGCATGAAAGGCGCATCGAAAGCGGCGACGGAGAGGCCGATGAAACCGAGAAAGGTTTTGTCTTCCGGAAGCTCGGCTACGAAGAGACCAAAGCCATAGCGCACGAAGTGCTGCTCGATGCGCACGATCAGCTCGTCCGACTCCGCCGGCGCGAGCAGCCCAGGCATGAACTCCATTACGCGCGGGTCGGCGTTCAGTTTCTGGAAAGGCAACCGGTCCGAATCGCGCCAGCGGCGGAGCAGCAGACGGGTTGTTGTGAGGGACTCGGCCACTTGCCCAAGCGTATCATCCCACTAACTGGCCGCAACACCCGCCCGCTCGATGCCTGGCTTGTTGAATGACAGCCTGCGCAACGCTTGTCATAGTTGAGAGACGATCACCGCACCGCGAGCGTGTAACTAGCGTTGGATTTAGGCGTGTCATACACGCCGTAATCGCAACTGAAGACCGTCCAAGCCTCGCTGGTGTTGGCGGCATCGGTAGTCGATGTCCAATAGTACTGACTTACCATGAAGTTAGTAAAAATAGGCTCCCTAAAGACCGTACCGTCGAAATTCAGATAGGTGGCGTCGAAGAAGTCGGCGTGATTGGTTTCCATCCTATCGGAGAGGCTTTGCATCTCGTTCCGGTTAGGCATCCTCCAACTACCCGCCGTCGAGTTGTCGGTCAATCCGCATTGGCCGCTGGCGAGCGTGTTGACGGCGGCAAGGGCAGCAGACCAGGGCTGGTTGATGCAATCGGCCTTCTTCAACCAGATGAGACCGGTGACGGTGTCGGTGATAGTTCCATCTGCATTGTCAACCCAGCGTTGAAAGGTTGGAGCGACACCTGCCTGAATACTGCCATCGTCGCCGCTATTGAAGGCCACATACTCTCCCGTCGATTGCAGCTTGACGGTGCCGCCGCCCGCGCCCTTGACTGCCCAAACCGCATTGTTCGAGGTTGCTTTGACGTTGAAAACGCTATCGTTCATATACCGTCCGTCACTCATACGGATGGCCCACGCATCGGGAGAACCTTCTTCGCCGCCAAAGTAACTGGTGGATGACCAATAGATAGCATTGGATACATTCGTGAAGGGATTACCGGCAGTAAGTGCGGGATTGGTTTGAGAGGCATCCACCAGACTTTCTAACTCATTGAGGTTAGGCATGCGCCAGTCTCCGGCCTTGGATCCGTCGGTCAGGCCGCAGGTACCACTCGCCAGCGAGTTGACTTCTGTCAATGCGGCCGCCCATGTGGTGGGACTGAAACAGCCGGCATTCTGCAGCCAGATAAGCCCAGTAAGGTTGTCGATGACGGTACCATTCTGAGATGTAAAACGAGTTTCAGGCCAGGCGATTCCCTTTTTCAAAGAGCCGTCGTCGCCGGCGGCATAACTGGTTCCTTGACCTGTGGATGGAAGGCTGACCAGCGGGTTGCTGCCGTCGTACGCGTTGAAATCGGCACCGGTCAACGAATCGTTTGCCAATGAATCAAACTGGATTACCGTAAAGTAAATCGCCGTATCGGTCGCGCCATTGCCCTGATAGTTGCCGGTGTGATCGAAGCGGATCACCTCGGCGCCGCTTCCCACAGAAGGATAAAATCCGTAACCGGTCTTACTTACCCAAAACTGATATACCGACACCGCGTTGCTTGAAGTTACAAGGCCGGAAAAACTATAGTTGCCGCTGGCGTCGGTGGTCGCTGTCCCGACAACAGTATTGGTGTTGGTGAGCCATTCGGTGACGGTTGCGCCTGCGAGCGGCGCTCCTTTGAACTGAACTGTGCCGGAGACGGTATCCGTGGGCGGTTGCTGTCCAGGATTTGTGAGGCCAGGAACGTGGCTGCTACTACCGCACGCGCTGAGCATGCTGAGGCCAATAGTTGCCAAGAGAAGCCTGATACCGCTCATCACGTTTTCTCCCAATCGAAAATTGCCTGTGCGTTCCCGCAATCGTTCCAAATTCAGACAGGCTCGCGGGAACACACTTCATTGATATCGACAAGTTGAAAAGGCATCTGAGGGGCGACTTGAAACGGCATCACACTTTGGTGTCTTCTCGTTAGGTTTCAAAAGTCGCAAGTTTTCGCAATTTGCCAGGCCGGCTCTGAGCAGCCAGGCAATTCCACCACAGTTTCACAGTTCCACGGTATATATGGGGGGGAGGGGGTGTATCTTTTCCCGAACGCTGCATTCCGTTCCGACCAGTCCGAGAGATCAACCCAACTTGAGGGTAACTGGACGGCAGCAAATGATCTGCAAGATGAATTTCACGCGATTGCGCTCGCGGGCATCCCCGTTTCGTACGCCCAAATGAGCTCAGGGTTTATCATCGACAGTGGCGCGGGTCGATGGGGGACACGCCTTCGTTTTGCAGCTCTGGTGTTGTGCCCGCTCTTGTTCAGAGGGCCGCTGGGCTGAGGTATCTCACTCGAAAGACAGGCACAACAAGCAAGTTCAGGGAACGGGATCACATGCGAGCAAAGACAGCGGTTGTACTGGGCGCTCAGTGGGGCGACGAGGGCAAAGGGAAGATTGTGGACGTGCTGAGCGAGCGGTTTACCGCCGTGGCGCGCTATGCCGGCGGACATAACGCTGGGCACACGGTCATCATCGGGGAGCAGCGATTCGTGCTGCAACTGATTCCTTGCGGGGTGCTGCGGCCGGGATGCCGAGGGGTCATCGGCAACGGCGTGGTGCTGGACCCGATCGCCTTTTTGACCGAGGTGGCCAAGCTGCGGAAGCTGGGAGTGGCCGTCGATGAACGGCTGTCCGTGTCGAACCGGGCCCAGGTGATTCTGCCTTATCACCGCATGATCGAACTGGCTGCCGAGAGCGCGCCGGGACGGAAAAAGATCGGCACCACCAGCCGGGGCATTGGGCCAGCCTACGAGGACAAGATGGCTCGCAGCGGGCTGCGCATTGTGGACCTGCTGAGGCCGGAGCTGCTGAAGACGCACATTGAGGCGGCTTGCGGGGAGAAAAATGCGATCGCTCATGCGCTCTTCGGAACCGACCCGCTGGACCCGGCGCAGATGTACGAGGAGTACGCCGCTGCCGCGGAGCAGGTGAGGCCGTTTGTCACAGACACGGGACGCCTGCTGAACAAGATTCTGGCCGAGGGCGGTAGCGTGATGTTCGAGGGCGCGCAGGGCACAATGCTGGACATCGACCATGGCACATATCCGTTTGTAACTTCGTCTTCGGCGACGGCGGGCGGGGCGTCGACGGGCACAGGCGTGGGACCGACGGCCATCGGCACCGTGATCTCGGTGACCAAGGCCTACGTGACACGAGTGGGCGAGGGGCCGTTCCCGACCGAAATTCACGAGGCCGTGGGCGACCAGCTGCGGGCGCGCGGCATGGAGTACGGCGCCGTGACAGGGCGGCCGCGGCGCTGCGGCTGGCTGGATATTCCGCTGCTTCGCTATTCGAATCAAGTGAATGGCGCGGAGTGGCTGGTGGTAACCAAGCTGGACGTGCTGGATGAACTGGATGAAATCCCCATTTGTGTGGGCTATGAGATCGAGGGCCGTGTGACGGACGAGATTCCCGCCGATGTACTGGGCCTGGAGCAGATCAAGCCGGTTTATACAAAAATGAAGGGCTGGCGGAGTTCAACCGAGGGGATCAAGGAGTTTGATAAATTGCCCCTGGCCGCAAGAGACTACTTGCACTTTCAGGAACGGGAGAGCGGGGCCAGAATCGGAATGGTCTCGACCGGCCCGGACCGGGACCAGACGATGCTGCTGCCGGAATTTTCCGCAGCTCTCGACAGCATTCACGCATAAACTTGATTTGCGTTCCAGGGAGTTCGAGATCGGCTCGATTCCTGGAGCGCAAAAAAGGAAGCCGCTCCTATGATCAGTTTTGCCGTACGGCTGAAGTTTGCTCCAGAAGATCGCGCGGATGTTGCCGAATCTTTGCGCGTGCTGGCCATGGCCTCGCGCCAGGAGCCGGGATGCATCAACTACATTCCACATCACTTGGAAGGCGATCCCGACACCGTGCTCATCTATGAGCAATACCAGGACACGAAGGCTTTGGCGGCGCACCGCGCCTCGGAACACTTCAAGAACCATGCGGTTGGCGGGCTTTATCAGAAGATGCGGGAGCGGAGCGTGGAGAACCTGGTTGCTCTCGTTTAAGACTCCTCTAGCGTCCAACCGGCGGGGGTTTCGGCATGGGCAGCGGCGATATTCACAGAAAGTGGATTGAGCTGAGATGCGTACGTTGCTGAAATCGATTGACCTTCACAGCGTTTTGGGGCTACCATCCGTTAGGTTAATGCCTGGAGCCATGATTAAGCCCTGCAAGCTCGTCCGCAGCCGGGTGGCGAATGCCATGGTGTTCCCTCCATTGTTCTGCGCGCTCCTGCTGGCAGTTTTGGCGACACCCGTCTATGGTGGAATGGCCAGGGCGGAGAAACACGAGAGCCGCCACGAGATTGACCAACTGGAAGAGGCTTGGCGCAATGCCTTGCTGAAGGCGAACATCGCCGCCATGGATGCGCTGCTTTCCGACGACTACATGGCCATCACTCCCAACGGCACCCTGCAATCCAAAGATCAGGCGCTGGCTAATCTGCGCAACGGCGCAACCCATTTCACATCCCTCGAAGTCTCCGACCGCAAGGTGCGTTTCTACGGTGGGACGGCGCTGGTTACATCGAGGGCCGACGTGAGCGGGACGAACGCCACGGGAGGGTTCTCCGGGAGCTTTCGCTACACCCGCGTCTATGTGCGCAATGAGCGGGGCGAGTGGAAGATTGTGAGCTTTGAGGCCAGCCGGATTCGCGAGCCGGGCGAACGGAAGTAGCTGGCAATTCAACCTTCTACCAATTCTGCTGAGGACGTGTATGACCTTTTACTTCAGAGCTGTCCGTTTGTTTGTTGCAGCGGCTGGCCTGTGCTTCGGCTTGTCTGTCAGCCCATTTGCCCATAGCCAGGCCGCGCGCGCCGCCGCTCTCCCACAAATCCAAGAAGATCAAGAGGCAATCTCGAACACAGTGGCGACCGAAGAGGCGAACTCTCTAGGTGAGGAGCACTTTGTTTATGAACAATTCGGCGCCGGAAAACCCCTTATGAAGGTATGCCGGTTGTGCACAATCGATCAATTCGCGCTCCAAATAGGCAACGAGGATAGCACAACTCAGGCTAAGATGAAAGAAGATCCGGAAATCATATATACCAGGTACGACTACAGCAAGCTATTTGGAATTAGCGAGGATGAGGAGCAAGCCATGCATACCATCATCCTCGATACCTACTACCGGCTCCAGGAAAATCAAAAGCAATACTTAGCGGCCCATCTGGCTGTTCTCTCCTCTCCGAGAAATGATCCTGAACGGGACGCAAAGCTTGCCAAACGCGCTGAGTTGGAGCAGGAAAAACATAAGATTCTCGAGGATGCCCGTGCGAAATTAATGCAGGTGCTCGGGGATGAGGACTTCAAGAAGCTAGATGAATATGAATTCAAATGGGAACGTAATGCTGTAGTAGCACCTCCTGCTGGCGCGACCGATCAGAAACAACCAGGGGACAATAATGGCACGGAGAATGCTCCGGCGGTGCAGTAATCGTGAAGAGTACGGCTGCACTCCTGATTGTTACGGCATCTCTCTTCCAGACTTTGACGAATATCGAATAAGATTGACCGATGCCCGAACTCCCTGAGGTTGAGACGATCGCCCGCGGGGTGAACGAACGTGTGCGCGGCGACCGCATCGTCGAGGTCTGGTTCGGCGGACATCGCGAACCTTTCAAGACGCCTGCTGCGCGCCAGGCCAAGGGCCTCGAAGGGCGGGTGATTCTGGCCGTTCATCGCACGGGGAAGCACATCGTCTGTGAGCTGGGCGCCCCAGGGCGTGGCTCTTTGGCGAAGGGTGCTATCGAGCCGAGCGCCCAGTGGATCGTCCATCTGGGCATGACCGGGAGATTGCTGGTGACCACACCCGACGCTCCGCTGGCTCTTCACACCCATGCCCGGCTGAGCCTGGCCAGCGGCCGGGAGCTGCGCTTCGTCGACCCGCGCCGCTTTGGGCGGCTCGAGTTGCGCAACCTCGACCGAAACGCCGGCTTCAATGCGCCGGGAGTTGATCCCTTGACCGTGACGGCGGAGGAGTTTGTTCAGTTATTCCGCAAACGGAGGTTGCCCATCAAGGCGGCGCTGCTCAACCAGAAGCTGCTGGCCGGGGTGGGCAACATCTACGCCGACGAGAGCCTCTTTCGCTCGGGCATCCGACCACGCCGGTTGAGCGGACGGCTGACAGGGGCGGACCTGGAGCGGCTGAGGCTGGCCCTTTGCGAGGTACTAGAGCACGCTATCCGGCTGGGCGGGTCTTCTGTTTCTGACTATGTGGACGCCGAGGGAGTGCGGGGTTTTTTCCAATTGGAACACTGCGTCTACCAGCGGACGGGGCTTCCTTGCCTCCGCTGCCAGACGCCGATTCGACGCATTTTGCTGGCTGGACGGGGCACACATTATTGTCCGCAATGCCAACGATAGGAACGCACTTCTACTGTTTTTAGGAGTTTTTCTCTATTGGAACTTCCAAATTCAAGAAAGTTCCCGCGATTTGAGATATATAAGTCATTGAAAATAAGGATTCCATAAAGTGGCCCTGTGATTGCAAATAGATAAGCGCCAGTGATGTACCGGCTGCTGGGTGATTCCCAGCTGAGCCAAAGAAAAGCGGACCCCCCGGCAAGGCAATCGCCAAAGCAGCGGCCCTCAAAAGGGACAGACCGGCCGGGGAAGTCCGCAGTAAGCACGGTGGAAACAACCACCGTCTCAAGATTGCTTGGGAGGCCAGTGACAAGCACAAGAACGGAGCGCCACTCTGATTGGAGTGGCGTTTCTTGCGTTATGACGGTTCTCAGTCGCTGTAGAGCGAGGCCATTGTGGTTAAGCGGAATTTCTTCACTGCGGCTCCCAGCGACATGTTTTGGTCGTTGGGGTGGTTACCGCGGTCCCCGGCGACAGAGCTCGACGCCAGGGCCCGGAAATAAAAGCAACCTTCCGCGCTGCTGGACCCATCATGTGTATTGGAGAACAGCTCCGGACCCCATTGCCATTGCCGGAAGCGGCACCATATCGGGATTCGAATACAAGAAGAGACAAAGGTCACTTGCCAGCAGCAGGACTTCGCTGTACTATCAAAGTTGCCTATCAAGCGGCTGACGCGGGCCACCCGAAACGGGCAGAGCAAGCTCGCCGCCGAGCAAAGAGACTTCGCCGGGGGAATTCAATTCATCGCAAACTGCGGACGGCGAAAGTTCCCATGGGAAGGGCAACACCTGAGAAAGGCGCTGGCCGCACCGTCACGATCCTGACAACCGCGAGGAGCTGTTTTGAGAAGTTCCTGTGCGCGAGACGGCAAAGAAGCAGTCATAGAGAGGTCCGCAGAGATTATCAAGGGCCGAAGAAGCTGAGCCGGCACCGCCAGTAGGGAGCGACAGTTTTTGAGAAACGCCAAACCCAGCTGGGTCTGTGAAACTGCACGAGGTCCCTGGAAATCGAGGTAGATTGCGCATGGAGTTCTGCTCCGGGCAATCTGCGCGACATCCTGCGGCAATGATTGCCGCCAGCTGCGGTGTTCCCCGTCCAGAACCGGACGGCGACAGGCACGGGAAGCTCGATATCCGAGAGCATAATGGCTGAATCGAACAACGCAATGCAGCAAAGAACCACACATCAGGAAGTCCACGCATGACGACAGAATTAACGCAGCCCCAAACTGAATTGGGGCCGGCTCCGGCCAATGGCCAAGGGCAGCCGCAGGGGCATCGGCGCCGCCGACGCCGCCGCAAAAACAAAAGCAGTCAGGCGGTCACGGCCCAGGCGCAACAGCCTCAGGCGCAGGCCCCACCTCAGCCTCAACCCCCCGCACAACCGGCACCGCAACCCATACAGCAAAAGCCTGCTCCCACGCGCCAGGGCGGGCGTCCGAGTGGGCACCAAAGTCAGAATCCTGGACGAAAGAAGAAGAAGTTCTTCCAGAAGGGTTCGGCCACGGCGGCGCAGCCGGGAAACAGCACTTCATCCCAGCCTCAGGGCAAGCGCAAGGGCAAGCAGAGGGGTCCGAGGGAGTTTGTTGGCCCGATGGACCATAGCTATCGCATCATGAACGGCAACGTTGCCGACGGCCCGCCCTCGACCATCGAACTGACGAGCAACAACGGTCACAATGGCGGCGGCCATTACCAAGAAAACTATCAGTCACAGCCCACGGTTGCAGTCCGCGAGAACGCACCGACGCGCATCTTCTGCTTCATTGAGGATCTGTTCTTCCTGGCCAAGATCCAGGAGACGGCGCGCAAGCTGGGCGTGAAGGTGGAGTTTGTGAAGGGCGACAAGGAAACCCTGGCGCGACTGACTGAAGTGGCCGAGGCCGAGCGGCCAACATTGTTGGTGTTCGACCTGAATAACCTGAACGCCAAACCATTGACGCTGATTCCCAAATTCAAGGCCAAGCTGAAGAAGGCTACCTCCATCATCGGATTTCTTTCGCACCTGCAAGGGGACCTGAAGATGAAAGCTGTCGAGGCTGGCTGCGATACAGTGATGCCGCGTTCGGCTTTTTCGCAGGGTCTGCCCAGCCTGCTGCGCCGCTATGGAATGGAAGAGGAAGAAGACTACGCCCAGCAGCCGGTATAGCGCGATTCAGAGTGCATGACCAAGGGGCGCTTTCCACTGCGGGGCGCCCTTTGTTGCGTTCGGCGGTTGAGCTGCGCGTTCTGTGGCCGGGTTGCGTTTCGCGGCCTATCCCGGAGGCCATGTGAGCGCACGGCCGCCTAACAGGTGGACGTGGAGATGATCCACGGTCTGACCGCCGTCTTCGCCGGTGTTGATGACCACGCGGTAGCCCTTGGCGAGTCCCTTGGCGCGTGCGATCTCGGCGGCAACCCACAGCAGATGGCCGAAGAGTGAGCGGTCGCCTTCGACGGCATCGGCCATGGAGACAATGTGTTCGCGCGGCGCTATCAGCACATGCACCGGCGCCTGCGGATTGATATCCGCGAAAGCGTAGCATAGCTCGTCCTGGTATAGGGCAGTGGAAGGTATGCTTCCTTCAACGATCTTGCAAAAGAGACAACTCATAGCGGGTTTAGTTTACAAGAACGAGATAGTTTCATACATCGAAACCGTTAAAGCATGACCGACACCAAATCTTCAGTTGGTAGGGTCAGGCTCCGATTTCGCGACAATCCTGACAGAACTCGGCGATCAGAGTGCGTGACCAGACCATGCAACGGTTGATCTCCGTTCCAGAGGCACCGGTATTGCAGAATTACCCAGGTACCTAGCGAAGGATCCGAATCCTTCAGACGGTAGACTTTTCCTACCCGACGATTTGAGTTCCGCATTATAATGAATCCATGAGCGCGCATGTGATCGGCAATCCGGTGCCTACCCCTGAAGAAATGGGCCAGATTCTTGGGCTCAGTTCCGAGCGTGTGGTGGCTGTGCGAAGCATAATGAGCACTCCGTCCAGCCGAAAATCTTCAAAGAGTGCGAGTAGGGCAGCGTACGCCATGAACCTTAGGAAGAAGGGTCGCTCTGGAGCCTCTTCCAAGCTTTCGGGCAAGCGATAGGTTACGCGTGCCGCGTCGAAGGCGTATAGAGTCAGTCTTCCTCAACATCCCATACGATAAAGGGTTTGAAGAATTGTATTTGGCCTACATTGTAGGCCTGACCCAGCTTGGCTTGCGCGTCAATGCGACGATCGCTGTTCCTAATCAAGGCCGGCTCGAAACCATCATTGGCTTGATTGGGGAGTCCAATTTCTCGATTCACGACCTCTCCCGGATTCAACCCTCAAAGGGAATACCCCGCTTCAATATGCCGGTGGAACTTGGTCTTGCGCTCTATCATTCGCACGTGACAAAAGGCATGCACCGCGTCTATGTGTTCGAGAGCAAGCCCTATCGAGCACAACGGTCCACCAGTGATATCAACGGCATTGATCCACAGATTCATAATGGAACAGCGAAGGGCGTAATGGCAGGGCTACGCAATATCTTTCGACAGCCCGGCGACGTTACTACGGTTCCTGAGATGCTCATCAGCTACCGCGCCGTAAGAGAAAAGCTACCCGAGTTAAGGCTGAATGCGGGCGGTAAGTCGCTGTTCGAGGCGTCAGTGTTCCACGACCTTACGCTCGCGGCGCTCGTGGAGTCGCAGAAGCTAATTGAAAGGCGAGTCCGCATGCATCAACGCTAATACTGTTGTCCGAGATCGACCTTAACTTGGTTGCATTCTGGTCGAATTACCTACAAACCGAAAACTGAACCGCTGCCCGCTCTTCCAGCCCTGCCGAGATTAGCCCCTCATTTTGCCCTACAATGACAGCATGTCCGCGGCTGCGCCAACCGCTCCTTTTCGCATCGTGCATACAGTCTGCTCGCATGACTGCCCGGACTCGTGCGCTGTTCTGGTGACTGTCGACGGCGATGGACGTGCGATCAAGGTGGGCGGCGACCCGTCGCAGCCGGTGACGCAGGGATTTCTGTGTGGCAAGGTGGCGAAGTACCTGGATCGCGTCTACGCGCCGGAGCGGATTCTTTTTCCCTTGAGGCGAAAGCCCGGATCGCAAAAGGGCCCACAGCCACGCGGCCGCGAGCAGGAGGCCTTCGAGCGCGTGAGCTGGGATGAGGCGCTCGATGCGATTGCGGCGCGGCTCAGCGAGACCGCCGAGCGCTACGGGCCGGAGTCGATCCTGCCTTACAGCTACGCGGGAACCATCGGCGTGCTGGGCTATGGATCGATGGACCGGCGCTTCTTTCACCGGCTGGGCGCGAGCCAACTGGACCGGACGATTTGTTCTGAGGCCGGTGGTGTGGCTTGGAACCTGGTTTATGGAAAGAAGCTGGGCACGCCCACGGAAGACTTCCGGCTGGCCAAGCTGGTGCTGGCCTGGGGCGCGAACATTCACGGCAACAACATCCACCTATGGCCGATGATCGAGCAGGCGCGGCGCAACGGGGCGCGGCTGATTGTGATCGATCCGTACAGGACGCGGACAGCGACGCTGGCGGACTGGCACATCGCGATAAGGCCGGGGACGGACGCGGCGCTGGCGCTGGGACTGATGCACGTGATTTTGAACGAGGGGCTGGAAGACCGCGCCTACATCGACGAAATGACGCACGGCTTCGAAAAATTAGCCGTCCGGGCGCGGGGGTATACGTCGGAGCGAGTGGCCGCATGGACGGGGCTGACAGCAGCGGAAATCGAGCGGCTGGCACGCGAGTACGCGACGACCCGACCCGCGGCGCTACGCATGAACTACGGCGTGCAGCGGAGCGAGAACGGCGGAACGGCAGTGCGGGCGATTGCGATGCTGCCAGCACTGACCGGGGCGTGGAAGCATTGCGGCGGGGGCGGACAACTTTCTACGTCAGGAGCTTTTGCGTGGGATAAGAAAAGCGTGGAACGCCCCGATCTGGCGCTGGCCTCGCCGTTGGGAAGGCTGGCTCGCGTCGTGAATATGTCGACGCTGGGGCAGGCGCTGACGGAGTTGGGCCAGGAACCGGACGCAAAGCCTGAGAATGGTCCGGCGGTTCACGCGCTGTTCGTCTATAACTCAAACCCCGGTGCGGTTGCGCCCAACCAGACCATCGTGCGGCGAGGGCTGGCAAGGCCGGATCTCTTCACAGTAGTCCACGAGCTGTTCTTTACCGACACCACCGATTACGCGGACTACGTTCTGCCGGCGACCACGTTCCTTGAGCACACTGACATTCAAGGCGCTTACGGACACTACTTTGTGCAGCTCTCGAATCAGGCTATCGAGCCGCCGGGCGAGGCGCGGTCGAACGTGTGGCTCTTCGGCCAACTGGCGCAGCGCATGGGATTCACCGAAGAGTGTTTCCGCGACACACCGGAGGAAATCATCAAGCAGGCGTTGGCGATTGGGGCGGACGCGCATTCAACGAACGCGGGCATGGAGCACATTACACTTGATGATTTGAAGGAGCAAGGGCACATTCCGCTTAGCTTCCATCGCGAGCCGGAGACTGCGCCGTTTCAGCCTTACACAGCGGGACCGCTGCCTACACCTTCGGGCAAGATCGAGTTTTATTCAGAGACGCTGGCTGCACAGGGACTCGATCCGCTTCCCGGCTTTATCCCGCCCGCAGAGTCGCGATGGGGTACGGACGCCGCGCGCTTTCCGCTGGAGTTTTTGAGCCGCAAGGCCGACAACTATATGAACTCGACCTTCGCGAATCTGGACGGTCATCGCAAGATGGAGGGTCGGCTTAGCCAACGTCTTGAAATGCACGCGCTGGACGCGAACTCCCGCGGTATTGCCGACGGCGACCAAGTGCGCGTGTGGAACGACAGGGGCGAGTTGAAGCTGACGGCGCTGGTGAACGGCAGCGTCCCGGCAGGCGTGGTGGCCGCACGCATGGATTGGGCCAAGATGCACCCTGGCGGCGCAAATGTGAACGCGCTGACCAGTGAACGGCTCACCGACCTGGGCGCTGGGGCCACGTTCTATTCCGTGCTGGTGGAAGTGGCCAAGGTATAGGCGGGAATTTACCGGCGATTGAAAAAGCAAGAAAAATCTCCGAATTCCGGCTTGCGATTTTCAACTGAAGTGCGAAAATGGCCGCATGGCGCTGGAATTCACCAATTCGTACTTGAAAGATTCGCTGGCAGTCTTCCGCTACTACAAAAATCTCTGCGAAAGAGCAATGGCGCAATTGACGGACGAGCAAATGATGGCGGCGTTGGACGAGGATGCAAACTCGATCGCCGTAATCGTGAAGCACATGACGGGCAACATGAGGTCGCGGTGGAGCGATTTTCTCACCAGCGATGGAGAGAAGCCCGATCGTCGGCGGGATCTTGAGTTTGTTGACCCGCCTGCAACCCGCGAGGCGTTGCTTGCCGCTTGGGAAGAGGGATGGACCTGCGTCTTCCAAGCGCTTGAGCCGCTTTGCGAGGAGGACCTTGAACGAACGGTGACCATTCGCGGCGAAGCCCATTCCGTGATGCAGGCCATCAATCGTCAGATGGCGCATTACTCCTACCACTGCGGGCAAATTGTCCTGCTAGCCAAGCATCTCAATCATAGCGGATGGAAGTCGTTGACCGTGCCGCGCGGCCAGTCGGAAGAGTTCAACCGGCGCGTGCTCGCAGGCGAGGCAAGCCAACGGTAAGACCGCGTATGCGCATGGCAGTTGATACACTGGGACGTTTGCTGTTTTTGAGGAGGCTTTGCCCAGTATGCCTAGCACCATGCAAGCGGTTGTGAAGGCTCACGCCGCGCCGGGAATTGAGTTGCAAGAAGTTCCCGTACCCACGCCCGGTCCAGGCCAGGTGCTGGTCCGCGTTCAGGCAGCCAGCGTATGTGGCACTGATCTGCACATCTTCAACTGGGACCCGTGGGCACAGGGGCGCATCCATCCACCGCTGATTCCGGGCCATGAATTCTCAGGCGCAGTGGCCGCCGTGGGACGCGGCGTGACCACCGTGAAGGAAGGCGACCTGGTGAGCGCGGAGATGCACGTGGCCTGCGGTAAATGTTTGCAATGCCGCATCGGCCAGGCACACATCTGCCAGCGCGTGAGCATTCTGGGCGTGGATGCCGACGGCGCATTCGCCAGCTACGTCCTCATTCCGGAAAGCAATATCTGGAAGCTCTCATCGGCCATTCCGCACGATTGGGCATCGCTGCTGGATCCGCTGGGCAACGCGGTGCATGCCGTGCTGGCCGGGAACATCGCCGCGCAAACGGTCCTGGTGACCGGCTGCGGCGCCATCGGCCTGTTTTCGATTGCCGTAGCCAAAGCCTGCGGAGCGGCCCAGATATTTGCTGTCGAGGTGAACGCGCATCGCAGGGCTGTGGCCGCCACGATGGGCGCCGACATGGCACTGGATCCAGCTACCGACAATATCGAGGAGCGGATTCTAGCGGCGACGGGCGGCTCAGGTGCGGATGTGCTGCTCGAAATGTCGGGCCATCCGGCGGCCATGCAGCTGGGTTTTACACTACTCAGAACCGGCGGACGCGCCTCGTTGCTGGGGATTCCGTCGCAGCCCGTCGAGATGGATTTTGCCCGCGACATCATCTTCAAGGGTGCCACGGTGCTGGGCATCAACGGACGAAAGATGTACGAGACGTGGTTCCAGATGGAGTCGTTGCTGGCCAGCGGCAAGTTGAACCTGGAGCCGGCGATTACTCATCGCCTGATGCTCTCCGAGTTCCCCCAGGCCATGGAACTGCTGCAATCCGGCGAGGCAATCAAGGTAGTGCTCAAGCCCGGGCCCTAGTTCACGGTAAGCACAAAGGTAGCTATGTGCGTAGTGGCGGTCACGCCATTGCTGGACTGCGCGGTGACGGTTACGGTGTAAGTTCCAGCCGGGGTCGGCGGGTTAGGAAGCGGGCCGTGGTTCTCGTAATAGTAGCGGGGATTGCAGGCGGTTGTGCCCAGCAAGGTCACCAAGCCAACCATGGCTACAAGTGAAAATCGGTTGAGCCAGCGCTGTCGGCGCGCTCCCCAGGCCAGACCGCCCAGGCAAAGAGCGCCGGGCAACAGAAATGCCCATGCGATGGGAGTCGACATCTTGCCGGGCCGGTTTGCAGGCGAAGCCGAGGTTGTGGAGGCCGCTTCCGTCTGAATCACCATCGTGCTGGTGGGGGCGGTCGTAGTGGTAGACAGTAGCTCCAGATTCTCCGGTGTAGCCGTGCAAGAAGCCTGATCGGGAAGGCCCGAGCAGGAGAGCGTGACGAACATGGGAGACGTCAACGAAGCGTTGTTTTCCGGCGTAACTGTAATCGTGACCGTTCCCGCATTGCCGGGGGTAAGGATAAGAGGGAATGTCTCTGGCGCGACCGGTGCGACGGTGACCTGGAAGTCAGGCGTTCCGGTAGCCATGGCATGAACTGATGCCGACTGCGAGACCGAAGCCTGGTGCGTGGCGTCGCCGGCATAGACTGCGCTCAGAAGGTGATCGCCGGCCGGTAGATCAAGCACGACGTTGGCCTGGCCCTGAGCGTTCAGCGCCACTCCCGCCAGTTGTCTGCTGTGATCGTTGATAGCGATGGCTCCGCGAGCCGGAAGCCCGTCTTCGCCGGTGACAACGACCGCCAATACTGCCTGCGTGTGTCCGCCCTGGTCGCGTGTCTCCGCAGTCAGCGTGGTCTGCGTAACCAAGTTCCGCGAACTCTCAGCAACCATCGCTAGCGCCGGCATCGCCAGCGCGATACCCAGTCCTGCAACCAACTCAAGCCGCAGACCGCGGCAGTTTATGCCTCTCACGTGCACCTGCTCCACAAATCAAAATCGTGTGCCGCCTCATGGCGCGGCCTAAAACCCTATTGTATCCGGCTGGGGCGGGCCGGAGCCATTTTCTGCCCACTCGTTGGACGCGCGGAGGGAGAGAAGGACGCCGATCTGCCGCGAATCGGGAACTCCGCGATCCCGTTCCCTGTCCTGATCCGCGCTATTCTTTATAGTTCCAGAATTGTTGGAGGTTGATGCCATGACTCAGCTTTCTACCCGCCCCCAACTCGCCCACCTGACCGCAACCCTCGATGAGCTGCGCGCCAAGGGCACCCACTTCAAGTTGCGCATTCTCGACGATCAGCAAGCGCCAGTCTGCCACTACGACGGCCGGCGGGTGATCAACCTGGCCAGCAACAACTACCTCGGCCTGGCGAACCACCCCAAGTTGATTGAGGCAGCGTTGGCGGCGACTCGGGCATTCGGCGTGGGCTCGGGCGCGGTGCGCACCATCGCCGGAACTATGCGCATCCACATGGACCTCGAAGAGAAGATTGCCCGCTTCAAGAATGTCGAGGCGTGCGTGGTCTTCCAGAGCGGCTTCACGGCCAACGCGGGGACGGTGAGCTCGATTCTGGGCAAGGAGGACTTCATCCTTTCCGATGAGTTGAACCACGCCAGCATCATCGACGGCGCGCGGCTCTCGCGAGCGAAGATTAAAGTTTTTCGACACAAAGATGCGGCCCATTGCGAGGAGTTGCTGCAAGAAGTCGCCCATGAGCCGGGCAAGAAACTGGTGATTACGGACGGCGTCTTCTCGATGGACGGCGACATCGGCGCTGTAGACAAGCTGGCCGTGCTGGCAGAGAAGTATGGCGCCATCATGATGGTGGACGACGCCCACGCCTCGGGCGTGCTGGGACGCAATGGGCGCGGATCAGTGGATCACTTTGGAATGCACGGCAAGGTGGACGTGCAGGTGGGCACGCTCTCGAAGGCCATCGGAGCCTTGGGCGGCTATGTCTGCGGGAGCCGCGACCTGATCGACTATCTCTACCATCGCGCGCGGCCGTTCTTGTTTTCGACCTCGCATCCGCCGTCGGTGGCGGCCACTTGCATTGCTGCCTTCGACATTCTTGAGTCTGAGCCGGAGCGCATCGAGCGGCTGTGGACGAACACCCGCTACTTTCAAAACGAACTGAAGCGCGTGGGCTTCAACATCGGTGGCGTCACCACGCCGGCCACCGAGACGCCGATTACGCCCATCATCATCGGCGAAGGTCGCGCTGCGATGGAGTTTTCGCGGGTGCTCTTCGACGAGGGCGTGATGGGAACGGGCATCGCCTTTCCGACTGTGCCCGAAGGCAAGGCCAGAATCCGTTTGATCTTAACCAGTGAACATACTAAGGCGCAGTTGGATCAAGCATTGGAGACGCTGGAGCGTGTCGCCAAGCGGCTGGAGATACTAAGATAGGGGCACGATGATCGCTCACTTGCGCGGAAAGCTGATCTACAAACAGCCCGGCCAAGCCATTGTCGAGGCGGCTGGCGTGGGCTATGATGTCACCATTTCAGTGCCTACCTTCACGGCGCTTCCTTCTGTCGGCGCAGAGGCGGCGCTGCATATTCACACCCAGGTCAGCGAGGATCAGATTGCCCTCTTCGGCTTTCTCGAGTCTCAGGAAAAGCGCCTCTTCGAGAGGCTGATTACCGTGAGCGGTGTGGGACCCAAGCTGGCGATCAAGATGTTGAGCGGGCTTTCTCCCGAGCGGACGGTGCAGGCCATTCGCGGGCAGGATCATGCGCAACTGACTCGCATTCCCGGTGTGGGTAAGAAGCTGGCCGAGCGGCTGGTGGTCGAGCTGAAAGACAAGCTGGACGACTTTGCCGTAGCACCCGTGGCTTCGTCGGTGCGTGGTGCGGCTGTGGATGATGTGCTTTCAGCGCTGGTCAATCTAGGCTATCAGCGGCCCGCCGCCGAGAAGGCTATCGAGCAGGCCGTCACCAAGGATAAAGCCCTCGCTGCTGATTTTGACGGGCTGTTTCGTGGTGCTTTGAAGGTGATTCGGTAAGGATGGGAGCGAGATGCCCAAATCGGATTCGGGCAGGGTCACACTCGTTTCTCGCTACTGGTGATACGCTTTGTGGGTAGAGGGTTGGAAATGGGCACCTTGTTAGCTATCCTTCTAATTGTGTTCGTGTATCTCGTGGCACCGGCGATGCTGGTGTGGGGCTGGGCACGGTGGATCGTCCAGAGACCGCGATTGTGGACGATCTCATCGACGCTGTCCTTCATAGGGTTTCTCCTCGCGTCGGCATCGGCCCTCTTTTCGCTATGGGTGATCTTGTATGCTTCGGGCGGCGGATTCCAGCGTTTGCCTGATTATTCCTTCTTCTACCGATGTATTCGGCGAGGTGCGATTATCTCGCTCTTAGGAGTTGCCTTCGCCCTAGGTGGCGTTTGGAGGCGAAGCCCGCTTCGCTGGCAAGCCCCCGCAGGCGCAGTTGGAACATTTGCTTTCTGGCTGCTCGCGACAACTTGGCCATGACTGCTGCTGAAGGCTGCGTTTGCGACGATTCCCAGAAACCAATCCAGAATTCCCCGACATCCCTCCGGGACTAAAGCCTCGCTGTTTTTTGCGCATTTTTGCGGCACGGCTGAAGGCAGTGCCCTTTCAAATCACGTGCTTGCTCTGAGGTTTTTTGATGCTCTCCGCGATAGACTCTTCTTGTTATGGTTTCTAAACTCAGCAACCCAACAGCACCCGCCCATCTTCGCCCAGAGGGCCTCACCTTTCTGCGCAATCTCGCGCGCCACAACGACCGCGAGTGGTTTACGCCGCGCAAGGCAACCTTCGAGGCCGAGCTGAAAGAGCCGATGCTGGCCATCATTCGTAAGGTGACGGATGCGATGACCACCTTTGCGCCTAGCTTCGTGCGGCCTGCCGAGAAGTGCCTCTTCCGCATCTATCGCGACACACGCTTCAGCAACAACAAGCTGCCTTACAAAACTCATGTGGCTGCTTGGTGGTCGGCACAAGGGATGGAAAAGACTTCAGGCGCGGGCTACTACTTCCACATCGACGCCAAAGAAGTGATCATCGCCGCAGGGGCCTACATGCCGGAAAAAGATCAACTGGCCGCGATTCGCCATTGGCTGCTCGATCATCACGCGGAGTTCCGCAAGCTCTTGCAGAGAGCAGCGATACGCAAAACTTTTTCGGAATTCGAAGGCAATGCGCTGACGAGACCGCCGAAGGGTTTTCCCTGCGAGCATCCTGCGCTGGACCTGGTCCAATGCCGGCAATGGGGGCTGAGCGCCTCCTTGCCCGCGGCTGCGGCTCTCGAAACGAGCTTTGCGCAGACGGTGATCAGGCACTTCAAGCTGGCAGCGCCGGTGGTGGATGCTCTGAATACGCCCATCGCAGCGACATTGAATCCGCGCAAAAAAGTGCTTTTTGGCTTGGATTAGGCACTGCGTTCGGCAGCCCTCTGGACAGATTTTTTGGCGAGATTGTCCGACTAAAATCGACAAATCCCAGTAAAAATGGGTCAAAACGGAAGAAAATCCCACAAAAACCAAAGAAAATTGTGGAAATCGCGGATTTTCCATTGACTTTACCTAGGTAAAAGTCGCATTGTAACGAACGACGGGGTTCTCTGATCCCGCATGAACACAGGGGTTTCGTGCAAACGTTGCCTCGGTCGCACTCCCTCCATGCGGTTCGCGTTTTGCGAAGGAAGCCCAGGCAACATCAGCGCGCCCAAGGGCACGCTCAAAAGGAGAGCATCACACATGGCTACTGGACTGACTAAGACTGCCCTGACTCGGCTTCTGGCTGAGAAACTGGAACTGACCAACAAACAAGTCGCGGGCTTCCTGGACCTGTTGGCAGAAACCGCCATCAAAGAAACCAAGAAGAACGGCGTCTTCGTGATTCCCGGCATCGGCCGCCTGGTAAAGGCGGAGCGCAAGGCCCGCATCGGGCGCAACCCTCAGACCGGCGCGGCCATCAAGATCAAGGCCAAGACGGTGGTCAAGTTCCGCGTGGCCAAGGCCGCCAAGGACGTGATCGCTCCCGCCAAGAAGTAGTTTCACAGAATCGCAGACAACAACGGGGAGGAGCTTCAAGAGCTCTTCCCCGTTGTGTTTTTACGCCAAGGAGACAACGGTGCGCGTGCTGCTGCGCTCGATGACGCGCTACTCTACCGGGGCGGCTTGCTGTTCTGGGCGGGGCAATAGCGCCCGCGCCACCAGCGAAACACCAAAGCTCACAATGATTGCGCGAACCATGAGGTGAGTATCGTAGTTCCACGAGAGGAAGGCCATTGTGACAAAGACACCGATGGGATTCAACTCCGCAATCACGGCGCGAAGCCATTGCGGTTTGCAGCCGGTTGATTGAGCGCTCCTCGACGATAGGACGTTGCGCAGGCGTGGAAACAGACGTGGAACCGTGTGCAGATACTCGATGTAAGGCTCGCCGAGCCGGCTGGCAAGGAAAGCCTCTTCGCCGAAAATGAGACGCAACTGAAAAACCGTGACGAGAATCATGGTAAAGAGTGCGCCTGTGGACGGCATGAGCAAGACCATGGCGATGAATATGCACCAGGAGCCTAGATAGAGCGGATTGCGTACGAAGCGATAAGGCCCGTTTGCCATCAAGACGCCGGCCTTCATCGGCCGCTGGTGCACGGTGCTGTATCCGAGGTAAGCCGTGCCCCAGATGCGCAGGACCGCGCCCTCAGCGGCGATGAGAGCGCCCAAGCCGATCACCATCGGCGTTGCAACGCTAAAGGAAATCCGGCTCAGGCGGCTGATCGTGAGCGCCAACCATGCGAACAGCGGCAAGCGCTGCCCAATACCAAAAGCCTCGATCCACGGCGCCCAGAATCCCAACACAACAATGCTCACCAGGATCGTCATCCGCAGATGAAACTCGATCTTCGTTGCTCCCATCCATTTCTCCTGCTGCCGGAGTGTATCACCCTGCCTGAGAGGTGGGCGGAAAGGTTCTGTGCTGTTCAGGGATCGCGGCAGCAAATATGAAGAGAGTCGTGCTCGCAGTCGCTGTTTTAGTTACAGCTCTGTCGTGGAATCTCATGGCTGCGGGCCAGGCTGGATGAAGTTACTGTAGGACTATCGCACACTGAAACCGAGTTCGAAGACGAGAAAGGATATATGGCGTCAATAGCGGGTCTGGTGGATTGTGATAAAGCTGCTACCCGACATGGGAGCCAACCTCGACGCCATAAGCAACGACGGCATAACAGCATTCAAACTGACGGTCAATAACCACAAGAATGACGCAGAGGGGCCGCCGCGAGCGCGGGGCGCAAGTTAGGCAGCTATTGCCGTAATACCGACGGCGTGCGCTCCCACCCTCGGCGCAAATACTAGAATGCGTCGAGGGTGAGAGTCCGCTATCCAACTTACTGCACCGTCAAGCTGCAGAATGCCGTCCCTCCCGTAATAACTTGCAATCGGATCATCGAGAAACCCGCCGGAATGGTAACTGACATCGAATTGCTGGCTTCCACGGTATTAGTCGTCTGGGCTGCCAAGGTCACAGTACCTTGCTGAACGCCGTTGATCCAAACTCCGATTTGAGTCGCAACACTCGTGCTGCCATTGAGGACGAGCGTGCCGGTAATAGCCAAGGAGGCATTGGCCGCATAGGCAATATAGTCGCCCGGGTGGTTAAAGCCTGACGTACAAGTCTGGTTGCCGATAGCGATGTCGTAGCCAGAAGTGTTGCGGATACCGGGCGAGTCAGTGCCGTTCGGCGCGGCATTCAAAATTCCAGGCAAGGTCGTACCCAAAGTTACGGCGGCTTTCGGCATGCTTGCCAATGCTACTAACGCATCGAGCTTGGGCGTAGTTGGATTGTTGATCAGGTCCGGAGAGAACTCCCATTCCGGGGGACCAATCAGGTTGTAGTAGATCAGCAGATCGCCTCCCTGCGAAGACCAGGCGTTGTGATAGGTCTCCACCATGTTCTCGATACGTGGATCGGCGTTCATGGTGTCGTACTGCGCAGAGGTGAAGACAGCCGGCGCCGGGGGTTCGATTGACGGACCGCCTTCATAGGCAATGTGCTTGATCCCGTAGTTATAGGTCCACATCGAGTCCACTGCCCAGTTGTTGGCGTACTGCGGATCAGGATAGTTACCCGAAGCGAAGATATCGTCAGGCAGAGCGTTCGATGAGTTAAGCACCCCATAGTAGCCTGAGCCGCCGCCGCCATAGAGCAGCGCTGGGATGGTGGTGGGCGGGCTCAGGGTCTGGGCATAATCGTTCAGCCACAGCAAGGCTTGTTGGATCGTGCTTTGCCCGTCGCCTTGCTGCGTCTCGAGCAGCGGACGCACCCTGGTCATCATGGCGCTCGATCCGAAAACATTCGCGAATATCTGACTAATCGTGGCCATGCGCCAGGCCGGATAGCGCCACACTGTGTAGTAGATGTTTGTTTGCGGGTCCACGGTGAGCATCGGATTTCCAGGATCGGTCGCCGCAAGGTTATTGCAGATGTTGTAGAGCACCCCATAGACGTCGGCAGCGGAGTTCCATACTTCGTTGGCGTACTCCAGGTAGAAATGCAGGTTTGGATTCAGCGGCGGAAAGACGGGATTGGTCTGAGTCGACGTATAAGGATTGGTTCCATCGGTGCCGAAGGCGATAGCCAGGGCCATATTGTTGACGAAGGCGTCATTGGCAACCATCGGAATGTTGATATAGCAATCGACCTGAAGCGTGTTGCAGAGCATGATCTGGTATTCCAGCGCCACTCCTCCGAGGCCGTTGGTGTGTGTCGTTCCGGCGGGGTCCGTATAAGGTATGTTGGGAAGACCTGCCTGCGTGGCGCTGTTCGGCGTCACCCGATCCGCCCAATTGACCACGAAGTTACCATTGGTGTTAGTCCAGTCCATCATGCGTACCGTCGAAACCTTGCTCAACGCGTTCAGAAATGGAGTGGTAAAGACTTGGCTGCCGTCGGTTGCGTAGCCGGGCCTGTAGAGCCGGGCATTAGTGATTCCCGTGCCCACAGCGCTGGCCGCGGTACGCTGGGTGTTGGTGAAGATCAGGCCCATGGAACCGGCTGCTGTCGTAAAATCGATGTTCACGGTAGCAGTGGTAGTGTTAGTGGCGGCGTTATAGACCTGATTGGTTACACTGCCTCCGCTCCACATCAGTTGCACGGTCGCCTGCCCGGTGAAGGACAGAAAGTAAGCGCCGTTGACAATTGGGGTAGTGGTGCTCATCAGCACCGTGGACGCGTCTCCTGTGGGCCAGCCAAGCGAGTCGACGGTCACGGGTCCCGTCCATGCGGGGTTCATCCAGACGCGGGAGTGCTTGAATACATCGACGAAGGCTGAGCTGCCGTCCCAGTCGTTGAGGAACCAAGTGCCGAGGCCTATTTCATTGTTGGAGCCATTGGACGGCGGTGGTGGTGGCGGTGGGGGCGTAGTCGTGGTTGGCGTGGCCGAGACCCATGCAGAAGGAGCGCTAATTCCCGTCGAATTCACCGCAACAACCTGGTACCAGCGGATAACTCCATTAGTCAGTCCAGTATCCAGATAACTGGATGATTGGGTCGTGCCCTGAAGAGTAGCTGTCCCTCCGCTTGTCGCCGCCTCATAGACGTTGTAAGAGGTAGCTCCGGCGCTTGCGGTCCATTGCAGCGACACCTGTTGGTTGCCGGCGACAGCTGTCAAGTTAGTCGGAGCGGCGATGGGAATGGCTTTCGCTTGGTTCGAAGCCGCGCTGGTCCCCGTCGAGCTTACGGCATAAACGACATAGTAATAGGCAGTGCCGTTGGTGAGGCCCGTATCTGTGAAAGTAGCGGCCGAGGGAGTGCCGACGGTCGTGTAGGGACCACCGGAGATCGCGGACCGTCCCACTTCGTAGGTAACTGCCTGCGTCCCATCGGTCCAGGTCAGCGACACTTGCGCGTTTCCTGGAGTAGCGCTCAAAGCAGAGGGCGCTCCGGGAGGCGGCGGTGGCGGGGTCGTGGTTGGCGTGGCCGAGACCCATGCGGAAGGACCGCTGGTTCCCGTCGAATTCACTGCAACTACCTGATACCAGCGGATAACTCCATTAGTCAGCCCGGTGTCCAGATAGCTGGGCGATTGGGCCGTGCCCCGCAGAGTAGCTGTCCCTCCGCTTGTCGCTGCCTCATAGACGTTGTAAGAGGTAGCTCCAACGCTCGCAGTCCATTGCAGCGACACCTGTTGGTTGCCGGAGACAGCTGTCAAGTTAGTCGGAGCGGCGATGGGAATGGCTTTCGCTTGGCTGGAAGCCGCGCTGGTCCCTGCCGAATTCACGTCATATGCGACATAGTAGTAGGCAGTGCCATTGGTTAGTCCCTTATCAATAAAAGTGGCCGTGGAGGCTGTGCCGACGACCGTGTAGGGACCACCGGAGACGGTAGACCGTCCTACTTTGTAGGTAACTGCCTGTGCCCCCGCAGTCCAGGTCAGCGCCACTTGCGCGTTTCCTGGAGTGGCGATCAGAGCAGAAGGCGCTCCGGGAGGATTCGCAGGAGTAACTTCAGGCGTTACTGTGACCGTCGTCGTTTGGGTGATCGTCGCACCGCTGGCGGGTATGACCGTAAGGGTATAAGTGGTGGTGGCCGATGGGCTAACACTCAGTCCCTTACCGGTGGCGACAGTCATATCTCCTGGCGAAATGACGCCAGTTCCGTTCGAGAAGACCCCTGTGAGGGTTGTGGACGCTCCTACCGTAATCGATGCGGGATTCGCCGCAAAGCCGGTGATGGAGGCTCCGGGAGGCGCTGGCGGGGTGCTCAAGGAATTTACGCATCCAATGAGGCCCGCAAGGCACAAAAAGAAAGCTGATGCCTTAGCGGCATGAACAGTAGCGCGATTCATAATATCTCCGGTAACTGATGGACGTACGCGTTCTTCCGCAGCCCGATAATACACAATCCCGCTGTGGGGATTATGAAAGTAGGGTTGCATGATTAGGTTCCTAGCAAGGCGGATAAATACAGAAGGAAGACGAGCAGCTGGATACGCACGCACTTGTTGACCGCAAGTTTCGTCTCTATTGCGACCGGATGGCTACAATAGTATCAGCCCAATGGAAAATCGCAAGACAAATTCGAAAGAAATATTTGGCAGAGCCACGGAGACCATCGCTGCCATTTCCACGCCGCCTGGCCGTGGAGGCATTGGGATCGTGAGGCTGAGTGGACCCGAGGCCGCATCGATCGCTGCGCAATTGGTTCGCCTGCGCCAGCCCCTCGAACATGGCCATGTGCGATGGGCCGATGTGCTCGACGAGCTCGATGCGTCTGACTCAAACAGCCATGCAGGGCGCATCGACGAGGCATTGGTCACTTATTTTGCCGCGCCACACTCTTACACCACCGAGGACTTAGTGGAGATTGCCGCGCATGGCTCGCCGGTAGTGTTGGAGTTGCTGCTGAGCCGCGCACTAGCTTTGGGCGCTCGGTTGGCCGAGCCGGGCGAGTTCACGCAACGCGCTTTTCTCTCCGGCAAACTTGATCTAACGCAGGCTGAGGCGGTGCGCGATTTGATTGAGGCGCAGACGCTCACTCAGGCTCGACAGGCTGCCAGCCAGATCGGTGGCGCGCTCAGCCGGCGCGTGGGGCCGGTGAAGCAATCGCTGGTCGAGTTAATCGCTCTGCTTGAAGCGGGCATCGACTTTGCCGAAGACGACGTAGATGTAACTCCACAAGCCGAGATATCCCGGCGCATCGGCGGGTTGACGCCGCCGCTCACCGCGTTCGAAGCCTCTTTTGCACGCGGACGAATTGTTCACGATGGGCTGACGCTTGCCATTGTAGGGCGGCCCAACGCAGGCAAAAGCTCACTCTTCAATCGTCTCGTCGAGCGCGAGCGCGCCATCGTGACAGCAACTCCAGGGACCACACGCGACACGGTCACCGAGCGGATCTCTCTCGATGGTATTCCGCTGGAGTTAGTGGATACGGCAGGGCTGCGCGAGAGTGTCGAGGAGGTTGAACAGCTGGGCATACACCGCAGCCGCGAGGCGTTGGCCGACGCTGCGTTAGTGGTTGTGGTGCTGGATGCGACCGAGCCGCTTAACGCCGAGGAGCGGAGGTTGATCGCTGCTGTCGAGGGTCGCCCCGCTCTGGTGGCCTCGAATAAGAGCGACCTGATCGAAACCAAGAGCCCTTTGCCCGATTGCGGCGGATTGCCCGTGTTGGCCACTTCTGCGCTGACTGGCGAAGGCATTCCGGCACTGCGCGAACGCATCCTAGCCCTCGCCACCGGCGGAGCTGCAGCCGAGCCCGGTATGTTAACCAGCCTGCGCCACCAGCAGGCCGTAGCAGGTACTCTGGCAGCCCTGGCCGACGCCGCTAGAGCTAATGAAAACTCGATCCCACACGAGATGATTCTGCTCGACCTCTATCGCGCCCTCGGGGCTCTGGACTCTCTGACCGGCCAGACCACCAATGACGATATTTTGCATTTGATCTTCTCGACATTCTGCATCGGGAAATAGCATGGATTCCGATATTCGAGCGCGTGAATAGTTTGCGCCTTGCGCGCTCATCCCCGCGCTAAGTATCTTTGTGAAGCGACCTGAACGATTAGTGGAAAGAGACTTATGGACGTTTTAAAAAAACTTTTCGAGCAGCATTACCAGTTGCCGGCCGAAGATGTGCAGCCGCTTCAGGGCCAACTCGGCGGGTCGGGACGCGCCATCGTTCGTCTAACCGGCGGAAAGCTTGGTGCAATCGGCATTCTGTATCCCGTGCGGGAAGAGAATGTCGCTTTCATCGAGTTCTCCAGGCATTTTCGCAGGCATGGATTGCCGGTGCCGGAGATCTATGCTGAGGATTTGAACCAGGGAGCCTATCTCGAAGAAGACCTGGGTGACACGACCCTTTTCGAGTTTCTTGGAATGAATCGGGTCGGCGATACCATAACTACGCAGGCGATTGAGGCTTATCGCAAAGTGGTGGCTGTGTTACCGCGTTTTCAGATCGAGGCAGGCCGCGATTTGAATTACAAAGTCTGCTATCCGCGATCGAGCTTCGATCGCCAATCCATCGCCTGGGATCTGAATTATTTCAAGTATTATTTTCTGCGGCTCGCCGGCGTACCCTTCAACGAACAGGCGCTGGAAGATGATTTCAGCCGCCTGACCAAGCTTCTATTGAGCGCCAACCGCGACTACTTTCTCTATCGCGATTTTCAATCGCGCAATGTCATGTTGCGCCATGGACAACCGTTTTTTCTGGACTACCAGGGCGGCCGCAAGGGCGCGCTGCAGTATGATATCGCGTCTCTGCTCTACGATGGCAAGGCCGATCTTCCACCCGAGTTGCGGCAGGAGTTACTCGACTATTATCTCGACTGTCTCGCCGGTTACATCGACGTTGACCGCGAAGCCTTCATGGAGCACTACTACGCGTATGTTTATGTGCGCATTATGCAGGCTCTGGGGGCCTACGGTTTCCGCGGGTTCTATGAGCGCAAGGCGCATTTTCTTCAGAGCGTTCCCTACGCGCTGAAGAACTTGCGCTGGCTGGCTGATAACATCAAGCTGCCCATCGCTCTTCCGGCTCTAATGGACGCGTTGCAGAGTATCTCGGCATCGGAGAAATTGCAGAGCCTGACTTCTTCCGCGGAAGGTTTGAAGGTGCGGATTTTCAGTTTCTCTTTCCACCGTCAAATGCCCATCGACGAGTCAGGGAATGGCGGAGGGTTTGTCTTCGATGCCCGCAGTCTTCCTAATCCAGGGCGTGAAGAACAGTTCCGATCGTTGACCGGCAAGGACGCTGCGGTGATTGACTATTTGAGTCATCAGGAGAGCGTACACCAGTATCTTGCCAGCGTCTTATCTCTCGTAGATGCAAGCATGAGCAATTATCAACGCCGCGGTTTCAAAAATCTCATGGTATCGTTCGGCTGCACCGGCGGCCAGCATCGATCGGTCTACATGGCGGAGCAGTTAGCCAAGCATCTACGCGCTAGCAACGGAGTAGAAGTGGTTATCCGGCATATCGAACTGGAGAAAATGAACAAATGAAGGCAATGATCCTGGCTGCTGGTCTGGGCACGCGCCTTCGCCCGCTTACCGACGACCGTCCCAAGGCGCTGGTAGCTGTTGCCGGGCGGACTCTGTTGGAGATTGCCCTCTGCCGCTTGCGCGACTTTGGTGTGCACGAGGTCATTATCAACACGCATCATTACGCAGAGATGATTCACAATTACTTGCAAGCTAACGATAACTTCGGCATGAGGATTGAAGTCTCTCGCGAGGAGGTCCTGCTCGACACCGGCGGCGGCTTGAAAAATGCCGCATGGTTCTTTCTTGATTCCAACGGGAGCATACAAGAGCCGTTTATTTTACACAATGTCGACATCATCAGCACCATCGATCTCAGAAGTATGGTGCGGTTTCACACAGAACAGAACGCTCTCGCCACCCTTGCAGTTCAAGACCGTGAGACTTCGCGGTATCTGCTCTTCGACGGGCAGGCCCAACTCTGCGGACGTCAAGCTGGGCGCGATGGAAACGCCGAATTGGTACGGCCTGCGTCAGAGGTGCATGCGCTGGCTTTTTCCGGTATCCACGTTATTTCCCCTCATAGCTTTGCGAAAGTGGCGGAGCAAGGCGTTTTTTCCATCATTACTAGTTATCTGAATCTCGCGGCAAAAGGAGAAAAGATTGCCGCCTTTCGCGCAGATGAATACTATTGGCGCGATTTAGGCCGGCCGGAGAACATACTCGAAGCCGCTCAAGATATGGCGAGTGGAAAGTATCCGGGCGAATGTCGCAAATGATCGACTGAAGCATGAATGGGTGAATCTATGTATATGCCTCAACTTATCCTCGAAGATTACGAAAATGTTTTTGCGGATCGCCATCTTCTTCATGATGTAGTCGCGAAATGGGCGAAGGATCGTCCGAATGCGCCAGCCCTTCTCGGTGCGGATAACAACCGCATAGTTACCTGGAGAGATTTCGACCGCGTCACTTCGGCAATGGCCAGAGAACTGTTGCGCATGGGCTTCGCCAAGGGCGATTTCTTGGTCACGTTATTGCCGATGTCCGTGGATCATGTCTTATTGGAATATGGCTGTTTCAAAATCGGCGTGATCGCCGCCCCTCTGGATCTGCGTATATCTTCCGCCGAGGTAATTCGAGCGCTGGAAATACTCCGGCCGCGCGGGTTTGTAAGCCTGGGCGCGAAGCCGACCCTCGACCTTCGCCCATTGTGGCGCGCCGTGCAGGAGCGTTGCAAATGGATCGAGCACTTCGTTGCGATGGATTCCGAAGACGCAATCGCTGACACGCGATCCTTTGCGTCGATTGCCGATCCTGCTTGGCGTGCCGTAACGAATACGAACTCCGGGATTGAGAGCTCTGCCATCCCAGCCGAGATTGCCTCCGGTATAACCGAGAACGATGGCGCGCTAGTCATCTTTACCACCGGCTCGACCGGTTCACCTAAGCCCGCTCTCCTTTCTCACCGTAACATCACGTCACAAAATATGTGTCTATGTGGAGCATTTTTTGACGGAGACTCGGGCACCCGCACCCTGGTCAATTTACCTCCTTCTCACGTAGGTGGCCAAACGGAGATATTAATGACTACCTTGTTCGGGGGAGGCACTGCGGTCCTCCTAGAAGTTTTCGATGCCAGCCGGTCGCTACGTGCCATAACTCAGCATCGAGTGGAAATACTGGGCCAGATTCCAGCCATGTTTAACTTCGAATGGATGCTGAAGGATTATGATCGCTGCGACCTCTCCAGCTTGAAATTTGCGGCCTACGGCGGACATGCGGTGTCGAGGCCGTTCGTGGATCAACTTGCCACCATGGCGCCCGTTGTCGGCACCGGACTGGGCCTCACAGAAGCCGCCGGTTTCTGCACTTACATTCAGGCCAGTGCTGCTGACCGGGAGACTATTCTCACCGGACTCGGCCAGGATATGCCGATCTATCCCTGCACCATTCGCCAAGCAATGTGCGCCGATGGCAACGCTGGCGATGAGCTGCCGCAAGGCAAAATTGGCCATGTATGTTTTCGTGGACCGCAGACCTTTCTTGGTTATGTCAATGATCCCGCCGCCACCGCTCAAGCGATTTCGCGCGACGGCTTTTTATATACCGGCGATCTTGGCTTCAAAGACGCCGCGGGCTTGCATCTGACTGGCCGTGATAAGTGGGTAATCAAGTCGTTTGGCTACCAGATATTCCCCGGCGATGTTGAAAGACATGTCTCCGCGCTGGCGGAGAAAGTCGCTAACTGTGTCGTCGTTGGAGTGGAGCATGAAGTAGCTTTTGAAGCAGTGGTGGCGGTGGTAGAGAAGAATCCCGCGATTGAACTGAGCCGCCAGGAACTGGATCGTCACGCGCGTTCCTTGCCATCCTATATGAGGCCGCGTCATTGGATTATTCTCGAACCCGGTCAGATGCCGCTGAATCGGGTGGTCAAGCCGGACTATCTGCGCGCCCGTGAGATGGCTCGTCAAGAAATCGCACAATTGCGTGCTCGCGGCGAATGGGACAAAAGTTATGTTAAGGGCGAGCAAAAGGGAGTTAGTAGAGCAGACGAATAGTATCTCTAGCAAACCGCTGTTCAGGACCATTTCCAGGCCGTGAGAGTATGTAAGGAAGCTTTCAGTGCATAAATAAAGAATGCCTATTTTCCATTTGATCCGTTGTATGAACCCCGCAACCGCTATACTGCCGCAATGATTTCTATTGGTTCTCATCCAGCATGGCATCCAGTCACGGAGACTTTGGCATATGCAGCGGGGTACGCTGTGTTTCGATGGCAGCGTGGGCAGCAGGGCGATGTGGTGGACGAGCCGCAGCGCTGGACAGTTTTGGCCGCTGCAGCGGTGGGGGCGCTGGTGGGGAGCCGGATACTGGGGCTGGCGGAACAGTGGCCCACGGTCATGGAAGCGTGGAGAAGCGGTAGAGTTTGGGCACTTCTGCTCTCTCCGGGAGGTAAGACGATCGTCGGTGGTCTTCTGGGTGGCTGGCTGGGCGTAGAGATCGTGAAGAAGCTGAGCGGGATCAAGCGGCGGACGGGAGACCTGTTTGTGCTGCCGTTGTGCGTTGGAATTGCAGTGGGGCGCGTGGGGTGTCTTGTGGCTGGGCTAGCCGATGACACATATGGAAAACCGACTGCGCTTCCCTGGGCCGTGGATCTTGGCGATGGCATCGGCCGCCATCCGGTGCAAGTATACGAAATTCTGTTTCTCGTTCTAATTGGGATCCTTGTAAGTATCAAAGTGAAGCTTCCAGAGGGAGCGCGGTTCAGATTTTTTCTGGGGAGTTATCTGGCATGGAGAGTAGTTATTGATTTCTTGAAACCCCAGCCGCTGATCGGCGGGATGAATTTGATTCAATGGAGCTGCCTGGCGGGAATTCTTGTTCTTATATCGGACGAACTTCGGCTGTTCTTTGGCGACAAGCAAAAAACGAAGCCAGACTCACGGCGATAGCCTTGCAAAATTCAGAAAAGAGGAATTATGACCAATACACCGGAAAAGCGTTTTTTCTTTCCAAAACTCGTTGCGGTAATGGCGGTCGGCGTTCTAATGGGCGCAGGGCTGTGCGGTTTGGACTTTGCACTGGCCGCGCACGGCATTGGAAAGAGCACCGAGGAATTTGGTGTTGGCCCGCTCGATGGCGTGTCACTCGCTGTCATGGCCCTCTCCGCTCTGGGCCTGCTGTTTTCGTTGGCTGCCTGGGTGCTAGCGACGATCTTTAAAAGCAGGGAGCCGGCGGGCGGTAACAACGAGTTGCCCCAGGTGCCTGATGATCGAGACCAAACGAAGCACGACGGGCGTTAGATAGGCTTTGCTGTGGAGGGACCGTTGTAAGCACGCTCCAGACTGATTGAATCCCATTGCAAAGATGGTCGTCGTGCTAACGATTGTGTTCGGGGTCCGCCCTCAAAAAGAAAGTGTCACAACCGCGGAAATTATTCGACAAAGGGGGTGATATAAACCTCGATGAGAGGCCAAAGCTCCGGAAAAATCGGAACGACGATGGGTGGACCTAATACACGCTTGAGAGAGAGCTTTTGACGCTGGCTTGCGGAGCGTGTTTTCTACCTCCCTTACCGGAGCACAAACCACCCCCTCCGCCCGTGGTCCTCGACCTGCACGGTATCAAGCTGATCCGCGTGCAGGCGACCGACATCCCGGCATCGGGTAAGCTTGACGCTCCCGAACTGGCCAACGAAATAGCGGTCCAGATCACATCGCGAGGCTGGGAGTCGGGTGTGAAGGGTTTCACCACCGCGCAAGCCAGCAATGAAGACGGTGCTTTACGGGTCGCCGTTCTCGAAAAGAGCGCAACGCCGGGGCCAAAGGCATCGAACGGCAAAGTCGAAACCTGGGAGTTCCGGATAAAGATTTCAGCAGTTCTAACAGACAAAAACGGAGCAGTGGTGTGGCGTGAATCGAGCGGCGATTATCATTTCTCTCATTTATTCCCGCAGCAGCAAGAAGCCGATCTCTGGAAGCAACATGCGGTGCAAAATTGGCTGAATTTTGCCGTGAGCAACCGCTTGGTCTTTCGCATGATGAATGGGAATTAATCCCACACGAAATGTAACTAACGAGTCAATAAAGTCTGGGAGAATCCGATGGCCGAGAAGCTTCGACCTTATTTGTTCTATGACGTCGCAATCTCGATCTGTTCGACTTGTTATAGGCGGGTGGACGCGAAGATTGTGTTTGAAGACGGCAAGGTACTAATGCTGAAGCGATGTCCGGAACATGGGCACGAGCGAGTACTGGTGGCAGACGATGTGGACTACTACCGCCGAGCGCGCGAGGTGTTCATCAAGACACCGGAGCAGCCCATGTTCTATAACACGCCGGTGAAGTATGGGTGTCCGTATGACTGCGGGTTATGTCCGGACCACGAGCAACATAGCTGCCTGACGCTGGTAGAGATTTGCGATGCGTGCAACCTCACGTGCCCAATTTGCTATGCGGGGAGCGGGCAGCACAGAACCGAATACCGGACGCTCGAGCAGATTGAAGCCATGCTGGACTGCGTAGTGCGCAACGAGAAGCAGCCCGACGTGGTGCAGATTTCAGGCGGCGAGCCGACGCTGCATCCGTATTTCTTTCGCGTGCTGGAGATGTGCAAGGAACGGCCCATCCGTCATCTGATGGTGAATACCAACGGGATCAGAATTGCGCAGGACGAGGAGTTTGCGAAACGCCTGGCTGGATTCATGCCACAGTTCGAGGTGTATTTGCAATTTGACTCGCTAAGGCGCGAGCCCCTGATGCAATTGCGAGGCGCGGATTTGCGAGGGATTCGCGAGAAGGCGCTCGAGCGGCTGAACAAGCTGGGGATTTCTACGACGCTGGTGGTGACGGTTGAGCGCGGCGTGAACGATGGCGAGCTGGGCGCGATTGTGGACTTTGCACTTACGCAGCCGGCGGTGCGGGGTGTCACGTTCCAACCCGTACAGCAGGCCGGACGCGTGCTGGGCTTTGAGAGCAAGCAGCACCGGCTTACGCTGACGGAAGTGCGGCGGCGCATCCTTGAGCAGACGGATGTTTTTCGGCCAGAGGATCTGATTCCGGTTCCTTGTCATCCGGATGCGCTGGCCATGGCGTACGCGCTGAAAATGGACGGGAAGACCGTCCCGCTGACCGGGATGGTGCCGCCAGAGGTGCTGATCAACGGGGCCAAGAACACGATTGTGTATGAGCAGGAGGCGGGGTTGCGCGATCACCTTTTCAAACTGTTTGCGACAAACCATTCGCCAAGCTCGCAGGCCTCGACGCTGCGGGAGTTACTGTGCTGCCTGCCAAAAGTTCTCCTGCCCACGGAGCTGGGATATATAAATCTGTTTCGGATTCTGATTGTGCAGTTTATTGATGCCGAGGCGTTTGATGTGCGCAGCGTCAAGAAGAGCTGCATTCATATTGCGCATCCAGATGGAAAGCGGCTCATTCCCTTTGACACGTTCAACATGTTCTATCGGGGAGATCTTGAAGATACGCGACTCGCTGGTTTGCGTGGAGTGCAAGGCGGCCCAGTAGAGGTGCCAGCTAGAGCCTGAGGTTCGCGGGATATTAGTTAGAAGAAAAATCCAGCGGCAAGAGCGGCGAGTACACACGGCACGTCATTGAATTATGACTTCGCTGTTTTTGATGATTAGCCAGGTCGGCAAGGATTGGGAGGATTATGCAGTTCCGGGGTTACCAGCATGACCAGTACTCGACAACGCACCGCACTTACGCTGGCCATCGTTTTGCTGATCCCCATAGCCTTTGTCGCATACGTGTGGCACTACTGGAATTCCAAAAATGTCCCGTCAGAAATCGCCAACTTCCATCCGATATCGTTTGAGGCTAAAGCAGACCAGCGTTTCTTCTATTCAATAGGACAGGACTTAAGGAACTCCGATGAAGTTGATCCCCATGCGCCTACATTGTTGAGAGGAGAAATCACGAATTTTCTCGTTTCCCCGGACAATTCAATGATCGCAGTAGTTGCAAACGGGTTCTTGACAATAGTTGGACAAGAAAAGCTCATACGGCGAGCAGTTCCCGTAGATTCCATCTATACGGAACCGAAACCAATTGGCCGGTCACTCTTTCGAGACAACGAGTTCCAATGGTCCCGAGACTCAAAGAGCCTCTACTTGATAAAGGATGAGTATTACAAATCAAAAGGTTCGCAGCTCTTCTCTGATAAAGGCGAGCTCTGGAGATTCGACATCGAGACTGGTAAGCTGGAGATTGTTCTCAAGCCGTTTCCCTCAGAGAATTACTTTTTCGGGCTGCATTCAGGAATCTATTTCTCGGTGCCGACCGAGACGGGGGATCTCCAGCTTAGATACTTTGACGGCAAGCGCACTGTCGACATCGACACGCCGCAATCGACCGCAATTCCGCCAGATGCCCTGTCGCCGGATTTCATTGAGTCGCCTTTTCGCTCATTCGACATCACTGAATACAAGCAGAAGGTCCTCGGAAAGAAAGGTATCAAGATTGAAATTGATCGGGCTTCCCACCGTCTCAAGTTACGAGTGAAAGATAAAGCGCCGATCGAGCTCACCGAGGGACATAACTTCAAAGGTGACTACTATTGTGACAAGATGTTGAGAAGCGTTTTCCTGCCCGGCGATCGCTATTTTCTGTTCAATGCTTCCTATTGCGGAAACTTCAACGGTCAACTACTCATCGACTCAGTTAACGGGAGTTACGAGGAGCTTCCCGCTGGCACGCGCGTCTATGTCACACTCAACACTGAAACGTTCCCTCATTTCAATGTCAGTTGCGGCGGGCTTGATGCTTAATAAATCCGGCGGAGCGCCGGCCGGTGTTCCGGTGCAACATGCCATATAGCAAAATGGTGGGACTCCGACGCTCCAGCAACAGTTGGTTTGTCGTCAACGATTCTTCTTCGCGTACAAGGAATTGCTGTGCAGCGCTTACTTTGGTGCGGCTGGCGGCGCACTCTGCGGCGGATGCGAACCCTCATGCTCTTCCTTAGGAGCAACGAACGGCTCAGGTTGCAGATGGCCGCGATGACACGTCCCGCAAGCGACCTTGGCGTCGCTGTCCACCATCGAGATGTAGTTGCTGTTGATCTCCTCCGTCATCTTATACATCAGCCGCGCTGTCGACTTTTCGGGCTTGGAATCGTCAGCAAAGTTGAGCCGTGGCCTGCCGTTTGGGCCAATGTTGTTCGGATCCGGCGCGTGGCAAGTGCTGCAATGCACCCCCAAAGCAGCCTCCCATCCCTCCATGATCTCGTGCACCTGTTCGCCGGTTAGAGTCTTCGGCAGCACCTTGAGATTGGTTGGGGTCAAATGTCGATGATCGTGATCCTCATGGCCGGCCGGGGGATGCTGCGATGGGGCGGTTTGCGGGGCTTGGGCAATTGTGGCGACGGCGAACAGGGCCGCCGTGAGCAGCGCAGCCAGCGAGGCAGGCTGTAACAGGGAAGAAGTCTTCAAGTGGAAAGTCTCCTGATAATTTGGGATTGTTCGTACCGACTGACGAAATTCTACCGAAGCCTACCGGAGATGAATCCGTTTGCCGGTTAAATTCTTCGCTCCAGAGACGCACGGATGCCCCGCAAGGGCAAAACGCAACGGCCAGTTTACCGCCTCGTTCATCTTGTTGATACCAATCCGCGGCGTCACCAGCACCTCATCAACTGCGTACCCGTCATCGCGCACCTGAAGCGCCGACTTCGCATCAAGCAGATCGAGTCCATCGTGGGCCGCCCGTGTAAGCCCCAGCGCCTGGCAAAGCCGGCTGGGGCCGGAGGTAACCTTCCGGGGTCCCCAGCGATAGGTCTTCGTCGCTGGGGTGGTTTGCCGTGATGCCGCGCCAGACCCCAAGCCCCGGTTCACCGCCATCTCATCAGCCCCGGCCACCGGTTCCAGCGCGCGCAGCAGCACGCAACCTGCCTGCCCCTCAACCTCGCAGCTGATGTTCATGCAGAAATACCGCCCGTAGATTGCATATACATACGCATGACCTGCGGGACCAAAGAGAACGGAGTTTCGGGGCGTGGGCCCGCGATAAGAATGCGCAGCCGGGTCGGGCGGCAGGCAGTGAGGGCCAAGGTAAGCCTCGGTCTCCACGATCCGCCCCACCAAAACTCCCCCAGCCGTCACCCGCGCCAGCACCTTGCCCAGCAGCCGCGGCGCAACCTGCTCCGGTGAAGCCTCAAAGAAGCCGCGCTTGAGCAGGCGGCCGGGTAGCCGTGTGACAGTCCCGCCTCTCACTTATGCGCTTTGCTCCATTCCTTTATCAGCGCCAGCACCTCTTCCGCGTGCCCCTCAGGCGTAACCTTAGGGAAGATGTGCAGCAAGGTCTGGTTCGGGCCGATGACGAACGTTGTCCGCTCGATGCCCATCACTTTCTTCCCGTACATGTTCTTTTCCTTCAACACGCCAAACTGATTGCATACTTTCTCGTCTACATCAGCAAGGAGTGTGTAAGGCAGGTCGTACTTGGCGCGAAATTTTGCCTGGTCCTTGGGCGTTTCGCGGCTGATTCCCAGCACCACGGCGCCCGCCGCCTGGAGTTTCGTGAAGGTGTCGCGGAAGCCGCAAGCCTCGATCGTGCAGCCAGGAGTGTCCGCTCTGGGATAAAAGAAGAGTACGACCGGTTTGCCGGCATAGTCCGACAGGCTAGCGGTCTTGTCTTCGTCGGTTTGCAAAGTAAAGTTGGCGACTTTCTGATTCAGTTCCATGGGGAAGCACCTCGTAACGTAGATGGAGGGCCAAAGTGGCCATCAGGTTCGATTATTCCCGAGGCAGGCGGCAAATGTCATTGTGCGGGTCAGTTATTTTCAGGATAGAGCCAAA
>Ga0187847_10000417_pt1 | contig 48227 bp, 40 predicted proteins | sample June2016WEW_4_10_FD_132458 | JGI IMG/M metagenome (GOLD analysis project Ga0187847, IMG submission 132458) | Peatland microbial communities from SPRUCE experiment site at the Marcell Experimental Forest, Minnesota, USA - June2016WEW_4_10 | ecosystem: Environmental > Terrestrial > Soil >...
GTTCCGGTGGCCCAAAATTCGGGGCCGCGTCAGCGACCCCGCCTAGCCGCTTCGAGCGGCTCACAGACTAAAGCCCCCGGCTCTGCCGGGGGATACTTACTACCCTCATGGCGACTAGGGCAGCGTGACTTGGCGACTGCAAAAGACTTCGTGAATGATCTGGCCCAGCGAGTAAAAGGCCGCGTACAGGTGACTACAGACGCGCTACGCACCTATGTAAACGTGATCGAGGATGCGGAGCGGAGGTCGATTATGCCCAATTGCATAAGGTCTATCGCGCTCCGCTGGAAAATGAGACGCGCTACTGTCCGGCAAAGTGTATCGGCTGCGATATGAAGGCAGTGAGCGGAAACCCTGATTATTAGCACGTTTCGACTTCGTTTGCAGAGCGCCAGAATTGGACAGTTCGCACCGCCATGCGTCGTTACCCTCGCTTGTCAAACGGCTTTTCACGCAAACTTGAGAATCATGCGGCTGCTACGGCTCTGAACTATTTCGCCTACAACTTCATCAAAATTCATCGTACACTTCGTAGGTCTACGACGATGGCCGCTGGCGTAACCGATCGGTTGTGGGAAGTGAGCCACCTTGCAGCCCTCTCGAAAGCCTATGAACATCGGAGGGCGGAAAGAGCGGCGTGAAACATGAAGAACTACATGGGTATGGGACTCGGTGTTGGCATCGCCATGGGAGCTGGTCTCGGAGCGGCGTTACATAACATTGCTATCGGAGTCGCGATCGGAGTAGGCCTTGGAGTAGCCTTTGGCGTGGCCTTCGCCTCAGGCAAACGGGATCAAAATTCAAAGTAGCCCACTACCCGCCACCCGAACCGCTGGCTCGGTGCGGTGGAGGGGAACTGGGCAGGTGCGCCAAGCTGCATCCCCCGACCGTTCGCTGAATCCAATAGTGATATCGTAGGGGACGCATGAAGATTGGTATTACCTGTTATCCAACCTATGGCGGCAGCGGAGTCGTCGCCACCGAACTCGGGCTGGAACTGGCCCGACGCGGCCACGAGATTCATTTCATCTCCTATTCCCAGCCGATCCGCCTCACCGGTCCCGAACCCAACATTCACTACCACGAGGTCGAGGTCACACGCTATCCGTTGTTCGAGTATCCGCCGTACGATCTGGCGCTCGCGACGCGCATGGCCGAAGTCTCGCAGCTCTACGAACTCGATCTGCTGCACGTGCACTACGCCATTCCGCACTCGGTAAGTGCGATGCTCGCCAAGCAGATGCTCGCGGCCACTCCGCCGCGGCGCAATTTGCCCTTCGTCACCACGCTCCATGGCACCGACATCACGCTGGTTGGACTCGACCGTTCCTATCTGCCGATCACCCGCTTTTCCATCGAGCAGAGCGACGGCGTGACCGCGATCTCGCAGTATTTGCGCAATCGCACGCTGAAGATGTTCGACATCAAGAACCATATTGAGGTCATTCCGAACTTCGTCAACTGCGACGAATACCTCCGCAAACCGGAATGGCTGGCCAAACGCAGCGAATACGTCTCGAGCGACGAGCGCCTGCTTGTACACCTGTCGAACTTCCGCCCCGTCAAACGGGTTCTCGACGTGATTGAAATCTTTGACCGTGTCCGCAAGCGGATCCCGTCCAAACTGTTGCTGATCGGCGACGGGCCCGACCGTTCCCAGGCAGAATGGCTGGCGGTGCAGAAAGGGATCCACGAACACGTGCTGTTTCTCGGCAAGCAGGATCAGATCCGCGAAAAGCTCGCCATCTCCGACGTGATGTTAATGCCGAGCGAACTGGAGACCTTCGGACTCGCCGCCCTCGAAGGCATGGCCTGTGAAGTGGTTCCCATCGCCACCCGCTCGGGCGGCGTACCGGAAGTGATCGAGCACGGTGTTTCCGGTTTTCTGGCAGATGTCGGCGATGTCGAGACCATGGCGCGTTACGCCATTGACCTGCTGAGCGATGAATCTTCCCTGCGCGCCATGGGAAAGCGAGCGCGTGCCGCGGCGCAGGCAAAGTACTGTTCGAGCAAGATCATTCCGCTTTACGAAGACTTTTACCAAAAGGTGCTGGAGCGCTCGTCGCAGTTGGCGCCATCGTCATTAGTTCTTCGGGGTTAGGCAGGATCGGCAGCCGCAACCGGACCAGGGTTCCGCGGCCTTCCCGGCTCTCAATGATCATCTTGGCCGCATCCCCGTAGAGCACTTTCAGACGCTCGGCCACGTTCGCCATACCGATGCCGCCGCCCCCCAGCCCATCCGGGCGCTCGAGCAATTGCGCTGCGCCCATGCCGATACCGTCGTCCTCCACTTCGATCACCAGGCGCGACTTGATCAGGCGACTGCGGAGCGTGATGCTGCCGCCATCGATCTTGGAAGCCAATCCGTGCTTGATGCAGTTTTCGACCAGCGGCTGCAGCAACATGCTGGGAACCATGGCATCAAGCGACCCGGGTTGCAGGTCTTTGATGACGTTGAGCTTGTCCCGTCCAAAGCGAACGACTTCGATGTCCAGATAATGGTCGATGAACTCGACTTCCTCACGCAGCGTAACAAACGAATCCGTGCTGTGCAGCAGACGCCGCAAGATCGTCGCCAGCTTCAGGATCATTTCCCGTGCCGTATCGGGATCGAACCGTACCAGCGAGGAAATGGAATTCAAGGTATTGAACAGGAAATGCGGATTGATCTGATTCTGCAACGCCGTCATACGCGCCTGCAGCAGGAGACGCTCCTGCTCTTCCAGCTTGATCTGGATCCGGACGCTGTTAAAAATCTTTAGTTCCGTACCAACCACCATGACTACGGTCAGATAGATCGCACTTTCCAGCAGATACCCGTTCAGGGTGCCGCGCGTGCCGTTGACCCATAGTTCCGGACTTTCCAGGCTGAAGATGGAGTTCGGCCAGAACCGCCAGATTTCGGTCTGCAAGAATCGCAGGGCGACGACGGTGGCGAAGAAAGTGACTTGCCAATCGAACACGCGCGGCCGGGGCAAGTTGCGCCGGATCATGCGATAAAGGCTTTGATCAATAAACGGCGAAAACGACCAGATGTCTTCCTGTTCGGGAGCGAAACGGCGCAACCATCCGGCCACAATTCCGGCAAATACATTCAACGGCATGGACGCCCACTGGCCGTGCAAGGCGGCAGGCAGCGAGATCAGTGCACCGCCGACGCCTCCCGACAGGCGCCCACCCACCACGCCCAGCAGCAGCGCGGTCTCGAGCGACAGGTCGCCGGCGAAAAAGCTCTTAGCGTTGAAGCGAATCCAGACGCCGAGCGCGATCGGGATCGCCATCCAGAGCGCCAGGTAAATTTTGTTGCGGGTATCGCGCCGCTCGCGAAAAATGAGACTTTTGAATTCCTTGGAACGTACCAGCGCGCTCGACAGGGCCGCGGCCACACCGAGCTTGATCAGAAGGTTAACGAGTATGAGCCGCGGTTCGAGCATGCCAACAATTCAGCCCCGGAAGTGAGCGCCTAACTTCGCCGCGCGCTGATGCGCTGGCGACCATGGTCCCAAAACGTGAACCGTCGAACCCTGACTGACTACGCGCGTACTCGGTTTCGGCTGCGGAGGCTCGATCAGGTTCTGATTGTACCCGCTGCCTGGCGCAAAAGCTGCTCCACGTTCACCTGGGCAGCGACTCCGCCCTGCGCGAAATCGCGGCTGCCACCGCCGCGTCCTCCAACTGGCGACAAGACCTGCTTCAGCAAGGCCCCCATATCGGCCGCCGGAGCGGCCGCGCCGCCGGAAGTTTGCGCGAACACCAGTCCGACAGACTCCATCGTGCTCGCCACCAGCGCGATGGCCGGCTGGCCGGCTCTGGTCACTTTTTGGGCAAACAGTTTGGCAAAACCAATATCACGATCGGAAAACGCCCGCACAACGATCTTCCGCCCTCCGGTCTCGGCCTGCGCCTGCAGATCGGCAAGCGCCATAAGTTCGGCAAGCTGCTCAAGCGCATCGTCTTTCTGCTTGCGCAAGACCTTGCTCTCCTCAGCGCTCCGGCGGATCTGCTCCGGAACCTCCCAAAGCTGCGACGAGAACAGAGCCGCCGCCTCGCTGAGCGCGCTGTAATCGCGACGCGCCGTGCGTACCGCGCGCGCGCCGCAGACAAACTCCACGCGAGTTCCCTGCCGTACCTTCTCGGCTTTGCGCAGCAAAATCGCCCCGATCTGAGCGCTCGAAGCGACATGAGTTCCGCCACACGCCGACCGATCGAACTCCGCAATCTCGACCAGCCGCAGCCGGTCGCGTTCGGCCGGAGGCAGCTTGCGCAGGCCCAGGTTTTCCGCTTCCGCCCGGGAAACGTAACGGATCTGCACGGGACGGTTCTCGAGCACGATCTGATTTGCGCGCTGCTCCGCCGCCACAATCTGTTCCGGCGTTAGTGCCGGCGTCGCTAGATCGATCGAGCAATAGTCTTCGCTCATGTGAAAGGAAACGGTCGGCAGCTTAGCAAGCTCAACAAACGCTGCCGACAGAACGTGCTGTCCGGTATGCTGCTGCATATGATCGCGGCGCCGTTCGATGTCGATGCTGCCGTGCACGGCGGAACCGGCAATCGGCAAGCGCACCGGAGCTTCCAGGTAATGCACGACCCGTCCGTCGTCCGCATCGGCAACTTCGGCCACCCGCAGGCGATCTTGCAGGCCCCCCGCCGACGGCAGCGTGAGCCAGCCTGTATCGTGCACCTGCCCGCCGCTGGTGGGATAAAACGCGGTCTCTCGCAGGATAATTGCCGGCCGCGGCTGCTCGGCCGAGGCAGATACGACGTCCTCGATCACCGAATCGAACTCGCAGGTTTCAGAACTGTCGTAGTAAATGCGCTCGGTCATGATGAAGAAATTGACAAAAGAATCATTGCTGGAGAGCCCGGCGTCGCCCCCCCGGCCGGCACGGGCCGACTCCGGTCGCCGCGCCGACTCAGTTTCCTGTCACCCAAGGTGGGACAGACGGACAGGCAAAGTCAGGCACCGGCGCTCCACTGCACACGAAAGAGCCCGTTACCGTTGCTTCCTTCCGGACCTGGCGGGGTTGGCGGGAAAACGTCGCGCGGAACCGATGCCTGACTCTACATACTATCAAGAGTCCGCCGAAAACCGAACCGGAGTGGTTCGGAGTTTCGCAGTCGCAACTTGCAGGTGCAGAAACCTCCTACTCGAGAGGCGGCCGGTCGGAGCGCCGTCCGGCGGCGAGCTTTTCAATTATCATCAGCTCATGGCCGACTCAGAATGCGCCGTCTACAAAAAACTGAAAGATCGCGAGACGCGCGCTCACACCATCTGGACGTCGTATCTGTTCCGCAACGAAGTGAAACCTAGACTCTCCGAGAAGGCGAAGCGGAAGCATCAAAAAGAAGAAATGGAAGCCTACCAGCGGGCTCACAAAGAACGACTGGCGCATGCGAAAACCTGTCCAGTTTGCAGGTCCAGTACTTCGCCTCAAACGGATAGCCAGAGCAGCGCCGGTTGAGTTCGAGAATTGGAGAGTGCTCAAAACCGGTGACGCTAAGCAGCTTGCTGGTTTTGTCCGAATTCTCGATGAGTCGCCAGGCTCGGCCTGAGTCAATCATTAAGGTTCAGGATGGCAACGTCCGCTGGGAATCGCGCCAATGCGCCGCTCGCTGAACGACCTTCCGCCTGCAGGGCGGCTCCCCAGGTTCTAAACGGCTACCTCGTGACCGGTCTTGCCCTCGACCGGCGCCACCGCGATCTGCCGGGCGGCATCCGGATCGATGATGCTGAGATTCTGATCCTGCTGGTTGGTTGCGAACAGAACGGGGTCTGTGTCCGGGCCGGAGTGAACTGGAGCCCGCCCCTGCAGGGGACGCGTCTCCAGGCAAAGGATCAAAAACGCCAGGGGCGGCCGATACGATCGGCGAACCGCTCGGTCATCGATGATGGTTTGGCGGAAGGCGCTGGCCGCACGGCCGGAGTTCCGACTTTTGCCTGCCCGTTTAAGAAACCGAAACCGTTCAGCGCACCACCAGTACTTCCCGTATCGCATCGCGCGCCAGGAAGAACTTGATGGAAGCGAAATCCCGAAAGAGATTTTCAATATGCCGATTGTTAAACACGCGCTGCAATCGCGGAGACTGCTTTTCCGACGCCGGACGTCCCGGCGGCGCGAATTTCACTTCCTGCATCTGCAGCAGATCAGTGTCGGTCACATGAAAGCGATAGCAGGTCGAGTCCGGACCGGCATCGCGGGTATGAAAAAATGCCAGAAGAAATCCGCCTGGCTTCATCACCGACCACAAGCGGTCGATCGTCGGCTTCACCAGGCTCTCTTCCATGTAATCGGGAAGGTTCCAGCACAGGACTACGTCAAACAGGGCGGTGGGATAAACCAGATTCTCGTCCAGAAATTTCTTGCTGTCCACAACCGTGGCACCCGCGGCGTCCGGCATGCGCAGCGCCGGGTCAAGCGAGGACCGCAGCAGATCTTCGCTGTAGTTTTTGTGTCCCTTGCCGGTGAGAAATTGAATGTTGCTGGCGGAGGTCGAGCCGATGTCGAGCACGCACAACCCCTCCTGCGACTTCAACAGCCGCGCAATCTCCCCCATGCCGCTCGAGCGGCGCGATAGTTTCTGCGGGATCGCCCGAGCAGCTGTCTGGTTCGAAGAATTCCGAAAGAATCTCATTACGTGGTCAGAGACCGATGCCATCGACTACAGCCGTTCCTCTACGAAGACGGCTTCCCCTCTTTCTGAATATCAACCTTCCCCTTAAGGAAGGCACCCTCTTCAATGGCAATGCGCTGCGTGGTCACGTCGCCGGTGACGACCGCCGATTTTCGCAAGTCTACCCGATCCGAGGCGTTCACACTCCCGTCCAGCTTACCCTGCACCACCACCGCTTTGGCGTTGACGTTGGCCCTGACATTCCCGTTCGGCCCAACCGTCAGACTGTGATTGCGCATCTCAATCTTGCCTTCTACGTTGCCGTCTACGTACAGGTCTTCGGAACCCGAGAGCTCTCCCTTGATGACCACCGACTTGCCGATGTGGGCGCCCTCTCCGGTGTGCGGAGCATCCATGCCTTGGCCTCCATGTTCTCGCGCTCTGTTCGCCGCGAATGAATGGATTGTAAATCATTCGGCGCCTTGCCGGTTGCGAGGCCATCTGGAAATCATTCTCCATCATGAGGTTACGGCATGGCGCCGCAGCCGGCGCGCGCCGCAGCGGGGTTTTGCTACCATCGACAAGATGACGGTCGCGAACGGATCGAAGCACTGGATCGCTCGCAGCATGGCGCAGGTCAGTGCGTGGGTGCTGCTGCTCGTTGCCTCCAGCTTTGCCGGTCCCTCCGGTTCCAGCCAAGGCGCTGCGGAACTGGTACGTAAGGCGGTGCAGAACGAAAGCGGGGCTTCAACCGAAAACGGCGCCCACTTCCTGTTTCGCGGCACCAAGACGACACCCAGAGGGTCCACCACCAGGATCTATATCGAGACCAAAGACGCCACCGCCGGCTTGGTCATCGCCTACGATGGGCACCCTTTGACTCCCCAGCAACGCCGCGACGAAGAGTCGCGCGTCGAACGTTTTGTTAATAATCCCGAAGAACTTAAAAAGAAGCGCGACCAGGAGCGGGACAATACCGAGCGCACCACGCGCATTCTCCGCGCTCTCCCCGAAGCCTTCCTCTTCGAGTATGCGGGAGAAGAACACGGCGGCGACGGCGTTGGCCATGCCGGCGACCCGCTGATCAGATTACGATTTCGCCCCAATCCAAATTACCAGCCGCCGTCGCGCGTGGAGGAAGTGCTCGCCGGTATGCAGGGCTATGTGCTCATTGACCCCGTCGGCTATCGCATCGCCAAAATCGACGGCACGCTGTTCCGGGAAGTCGGCTTCGGTTGGGGCATCCTGGGACACCTGGACCGCGGCGGCCGCTTCATCGTTCAGCAGCAGGAGGTGGGCGATCATTCCTGGGAGGTCTCCGGCATGACCCTGAAGTTCACCGGGAAAATCATGCTGGTGAAGAGTCTCAACCTCAACTCCACGGAAGTATTCGGCAACTTCAGGAGGGTTCCTGCGAACCTGACCTTTGCCCAAGCCCTCGAATTGCTCAAGCAAGAGGAATCGACGACCACCGCTGAAACCACCGAAAGGACTCCGGGCACACTCGCCCCCAAGTAACCCGCTTGGGCCTCGGATGGGTGCGGCCAGCGCCGGTCACGCCGAGCAGAATGACAAATCTTTGGGCGATAAGCCCATCGCTTGCGGGCCGCCGGAAAACGCAACCGACGGTGCGTCCGGGCCGGCTTCGGAGCGCGCCCGGCTAAGCTTTCCCGGCAGCAAACGTCTCTTCCCGCACGGTATATTGCTTCACCAGATCTTCGCGCACCGCGTAGCCCGTTCCCGGAGCGTCAGCAATGGCGATCATTCCGTCGGCCCGCACCTCCACTTCCGGCTCGATGATGTCCTGTTTCCAATAGCGTTTCGAAGCCGAAACATCTCCCGGCAAACGAAAATTATCGAGCGTCGACAAGGCGATGTTGTGGCTCCGCCCCACCCCCGATTCGAGCATTCCGCCGCACCACACCGGAATGCCATGTCGCACCGTAACATCGTGAATCTTCTTCGCCTCGCTGAAGCCGCCGACGCGACCCACTTTGATATTGATGATGCGGCAAGCGCCAGTCTCCAGCGCAAAGTCCGCGTCGCGGGCATTCAAAATCGATTCATCCAGACAGATCGGGGTCCGTATCGCCTTCTGCAGGCGCGCGTGCAGATAGATTTCATCGTTCCACAACGGCTGCTCCATCATCAGCAGGTTGAAGGCATCGAACTTGCGCAGATGCTCGACTTCGGCCAGCGTGTAGGCGGAATTGGCGTCGACGCTGAGCAGAATTTCCGACCAGCGCGCGCGAATCTTCTCGAGCACATTCAGGTCCCAGCCCGGCTTCACCTTGATCTTGATGCGCCGGTAGCCCGAGGCCAGCTCGGCTTCAATTTTCTCGAGAAGTTGTTCCGGAGAATCCTGAATGCCGATCGAAACCCCGCAGGCTATCTCATGCCGCGTGCCGCCCAGCAACCGCCAAAGCGGCACCTGCTTCTGGCGAGCCTCCGCGTCCCACACCGCGTTCTCCAGCGCCGCCTTCGACATGTGGTGCCCCCGCACCCGCGCAAATCGAGCCGCGCAATCCCGCCCGGCATCGAGCGGCCCCTGCATCAGCAGCGGCGCCAGATAATGCTTGATCGTCGGCCATGCCGTTTCTGTCCATTCCGGACTGTAATAGGGATCTTCCCCAGCCACGCACTCGCCCCACCCGCGGACTCCATCGGCCTCCACACTCAACAGCAAAATGCGACGGCTGTAGACGCGGCCAAAACTGGTCTCAAAAAAATGCACCAGCGGCATATGCAGTTCACGCAGCGTCACGGACTTGATTTTCATGACTGGAGCCCCCTGTATTATTCAAGCGTAACTTTAGACTACAAAGTTTAAAAGGTTGTTATATAAGAATATACATCGGATCAACAATGACAAGGCGGGAACGCCTTTAGAGCACAGCCTGCGAGTACTGCCAATTCTCGTCCCAAACGCCCAGCAGAAACCGCCCGTTGCCGTGCGCGTCCCGCTCATAGCCCAGCGCACTGAATCCCTGGGCAAAAGCGGCGCTCATCAGCGCCCGGTTTCTGCGCTGCACTTCGAGCGCCTTGGCCCGCGTCGCCGCGTCGGCCTTCCAGGCGTAGATCTCTGCCGGCACTTCGATGCGCGCGCGACATTCCCACGCCTGCGGCGGGGTTCCCTCGAGGAGCGCCTCAACCCGCTTGGATCTCAGCCACCACTCGGCAATCAGCCGGTCGCTCGGCAAACCACCCTGCAGCGGGGACGACGTGATCCCGTACTGATTCACGTTATAGCGTCGAGCAATCGCTCCCAGCTTCTCAATATTCAAATACGAGTTCTTAATCTCCAGCGGATCAAAGGTCCACTCCATCAGTTCGAAGCCGCGCCCGAGCGCATCCGAGCGCTGAAACAGTTTCATCCGTCGACCCAGTCCCTCATTGCGGCACAACGGATGAACCGCCAGCATCTGCGAGTGCAGATACGGATGCCCGCTGCGCATTCCGGGAATCGCCAGCGCGAATCCCACCAGTTCCGGCTTCTCGCCGCTTTCGTCGAAGGCCCCGATTACCTGCCCGCCGATCTTATTGGCCACGACAAACAAGCGCACCGGAATCAGCTCCGCATCCGAAAACCTCCACACCTCTTTCTGCAGCGCAAAGCAAGCTTGCATCTGTTCGAGCGCCTCACACTTGCGGATCGTCACCGCGCCGGCCTTGGCCGACTTCGTGGCTCCGGGAAGCGATTCGCTCACGCCGATTTTTCCTGCTGCTTCGCTTGTTGCCATAATGTTTCCAGCTCGTCCAACGAAGCCTGCTGCGGCCCGCGCCCGCTCGACCGCAGACGTTGCTCCATCCATTGAAAGCGCCGCTTGAATTTCCGATTGGTTTTCCGCAGCGCCGATTCCGGATCAAGCGACAAATAGCGTGCGACGTTCACCAGCACGAAAAACAAATCTCCGACCTCGTCTTCCAGCCGCTCCCGCACCTCCGGAACAATCTGCGGCTTGCCCGATCCGGCGATTCCCTTTCCCACCGCTTGTGCCTCGAGCGCCGGCAACGGCACCGCCTGCAGCGCGTCCCGCAACTCCGAGGTCTCTTCCTCGAGCTTGGCAAACAGGCCCTCGAGCCGCGGCCAGTCGAATCCCACCTGCGCCGCACGGGAGCTGAGCTTGTAGGCCTCCATCAAGGCGGGCATTTTCGAAGAAACACCGGAAAGTACCGACTCCGCCTCGTCACCGGCCGGCCCCGCACCCGGCTTCTTTCGGAGAGTGCGGCTGTCGGCACTATCACCCTGCCCGGCCGCCAAGCGCTTTTTCTTCTCTTCCGCCTTCAGCGCCTGCCAGTTGCGCAAAACTTCCGCCGAACTGTCCGCTTTCGCCCCGCCAAACACATGCGGATGCCGGTCGACCAATTTGCTCGAAAGCCGATCCAAGACATCATCAAGGCAGAAGTGCCCGGCCTCGCGCGCCATTTCCGAGTAGAACAGGACCTGGAGCAGCAGATCGCCCAATTCGCCCGTCAGTTCCGGCCAGTCGCGATTGTCAATCGCCTCCAGAACTTCGTAAGTCTCCTCGAGCGTGTAGGGCTTGATGGTGTCGAATGTTTGCTCGCGATCCCAGGGGCATCCGCCCGGGGCCCGCAACCGCGCCATAATCTGAACCGCTCTCTCGAATCGTTCGCCGGTAGAAGACATCCTGTTCACTGTAAACGAGGGAAATTCAGCGAGCAATGGCTGCAGCGGCAGGAAAGGGTGTCCACAAGCCGGGCTCGGGGTCGAAGCCGAGGCCGTTACGCACCCGCTAATTCCCCCGCCCATCTGATGGCGAGCGCAGCGAGCGAACGAGCATTTCGGTCTCGTCCGAAAGCATCGCATCCACGCCCCACGCCGCCAGCTCCATCACGCGTTCCCTGTCCTTGACCGTCCAAACCATGATTTTTTTCCCGCGGCGTGCACCGACTCGATCAGTTCCCGATCCGCCAGTTCGAGCGAAGGAATCACCCACTGCACTTTCCTCTGCCGCCATTCGCCAAGCTCCTCGTCGGTCGCGCACAGATACCCCAAGGGAAGCGCGGGATCAAGTTCTCCAATTGCGGCGAGCACTTCGGGAAGAAACGAGGAAACCAGGTACCGGTTTTGCGGCGGATGCGAGCACAACGCTTTTACGGTCTCCTGCTCCAGCCCTGCCACCTTCAACTCGTTGTCGAGAAATGCCCGGGCAGCAAATTCCCGCAAAACATCCTCCAGTCCAGGCAAAGCGAGCCGCTCCCTGCCGTCCGAGCGATCTCGGTTGCGCCGACTGTCGCAGCGTGGCAAACCACACCCTGCCCGTCCGATGTCCGCCGCACGTCGAACTCGAATCCATCGCAGCCCTGCTCGAGACAAAGCGCAAACGAAGGCCAGGTATTTTCCGGAATTTTCTTAGTAGCCCGGGCGCCGCGATGCCCCAAAAGGAGAGGAACATTCATCGAGAAATTGGGTTCGGTCGGCGCATAGGGCGTCACCGCGGTAAAGCGGCGCGAGGGGGTTCAGTCCAAATCGAAATCCCGAATCGGCTTCCCCGTATCCGGGGTCTCTTTCGCCTTCTTGACTGCCTCCTGGAATTTCTTTTCGAGCAGTTCCGAGGCATGCTTCTGCGCCTCGATCGACTGGCGAAAAATCGAATCGCGCCGGCTGTCCTGCTCCTTCATGGCGCGCGCCGCCTCTTCCATGTCATTAAAGGTCTTGGGCTTGACCGGCGCGGTATGCGCAATAATGCTGCGGGTCGCGGGGTTGATCTTGAGCACCGCGCCGCAACAGGGACAGGTCACATCAAAATCAGCATCCCGAAGATGAGATTCGCGTTTCGCCACTCGCCGATCATACCGCAATCTGGTTCAGCGGGGGGTGAGCCGAATGGGCAGAATGCCGAACAGGTACAGCATCTCCCAGGCCAGCAGGACGATCGATACCAGGACCACCAGGATGGCCAGAATCTCCCCGAAGTTCAGCCCGCCCTTGTCCTGCTCAAACCGCCGCGCTCCGAGACTCAGGATATTGACCGTAGCAAAGCCAAACACGAGCACCCACAGGATGTTATAAACCTCTTCGCGCGTGGTGCGCAGCAGCAACATCGCCGGCAGCACTCCGACTGCCAGCGGGCGCAGACCGCGGCCCGCGATCTCGCCCCAAGCGCGGAAGTGTGCGGCGGCAAACCACAAGGTCGAGCAATTGCGAACCGCGGCAGAGGGGCGAGGCAGTCTCATGCAGAGATTTGATAGTACCGTGTTTGGCTGGCCAAAGTCAGCCATGCGCAAGCGGAAGGGTAGCTCACTAGTTCATCGCGGTTGCATTTCCCGGATTGGTCACAGAGGATAGTACCCGACCGGGGATGGGGAACGACACGCGGTAACCGGGGAAGAGCACATACCCAATGATTGTCAACTTCGCCGAGCGGGCGCATAACCACAACTGGGAACTGGACCCGGTAACCAGATCTCTTCTCGATACCGATTTCTACAAGCTCCTCATGCTTCAGTTCATCTGGAAGCATTACCCCCACACCCAGGTCTCATTCAATCTCTACAATCGCTCAACTTCCGTGCGTCTGGCCGACATGTTTCCGCGCGAGGAACTCATCCACCAGATGGAGCACGCCCGCCGCCTGCGATTTCGCCGGTCGGAACTGGTCTGGCTCGCCGGCAACACTTTCTATGGCCGCAGCGGAATCTTTGAGCCTGCCTTTCTCGAGTGGCTAGAGCGCGACTTCCGTCTTTCCGACTACGACCTATCCGTGAAAGACGGCCAGTTTCATCTCTCTTTCGACGGTCGCTGGACCGAGACCACCATGTGGGAGCTTTACGCGTTGTCCATCCTCGACGAACTCAAGACTCGGGCGGCCATGAAAAAACTCCGCGAGTTCGGCCTGGACATTCTCTACGCCCGCGCAAAAACAAAACTCTGGGGCAAGATCGAGCGCCTGCGCGGGGTTCCCGATCTCGCCGTCGCCGACTTTGGAACCCGCCGTCGTCACAGCTTTCTCTGGCAGGAATACGTGGTCAACGCCATGGCCGCAAATCTGGGCAGTGCCTTTACCGGAACCTCCAATGCGTTCCTCGCCCACAAGCACGATCTCGAGGCCATTGGCACCAATGCGCATGAGATCCCCATGGTCCTCGCCGCCCTCGCGCCCGCCCACGACGACGAGGCGCTGAGGGCTTCGCAGTATCGCGTCCTCGAGTTGTGGCAGGCCACCTACCACGGTGCTCTCCGTATCATGCTGCCCGACACTTTCGGCACCACGCAATTTCTCGACAACGCCCCCGACTGGGCCGCCGACTGGACCGGACAGCGCATCGACAGCAAGAACCCGTACATCGCCGGAGACGAATACATCCAGTGGCTCAAGACACGCGGCCGAGATCCGCGCGAGAAGCGCATCATCGCCAGCGACGCGCTCGATGTGGATGACATTCTCGGCCTGCACGCCCATTTTGGCGGAGCACTCGCCAGCGGCATCACTAGCACGGACTTCCGCAGCGCGGCCGATTTCACAGATCGCCGAAAGTGGACGCCAGGCAGCCGCATTCGTTTCAGCGCCGGCTGGGGTACGCTGCTCACCAACGATTTCCGCGGCTGCGATCCCGCCGGCAGCGGCGACTTTGATCCCATCAGCCTGATCTGCAAGGTGTCCATCGTCGAAGGCAGGCCCGCCGTCAAGCTCTCCGACAATTATTCGAAAGCCCTCGGCGTCCCGTCAGAAATCGAACGTTATCGCCGCGCCTTCGGCACCGCTGGCGTCAGCCACGTCCCGGTAGTCGCCTGAAGGCCGGCGCGGCTTGGCTGCCGGCGCGGGGCTTGCCGCCGCAACCGCAAAACACAATCCGGTTCGAGAGCATCGCGACCGAAGCGGTCGCAAGGCGGGGCAACTACTCGACGCGCAAGGCCTGCATGGGGTCGAGCCTAGAGGCACGGGTTGCAGGGAGCCAGACTGCGACGAAGGCGACAGCAGTCAGGATCAATGGCACGATGACAAACACGGTTGGGTCCCAGAACTTGACGCCAAACAGAAAACTGGCGATGAGGCGGGTGAGCGCGAACCCGGCTGCGATGCCGCACAAGACGCCAATGATGGCCAGCTGCATGCCCTGCCAGACGACCAGGTTGCGGATGGCGGCGCGGTCCGCGCCGAGGGCCATGCGGATGCCCATTTCCTGGGTACGCTGCTGGACGGAGTAGGCCATGAGGCCGTAGATGCCGATGGCGGCCAAAACCAGCGCCAGCGCGCCGAAAATGGTGAGCAACAGCATATTGAAGCTTTGGCGGGCGATGGAGCGCGCCACCACCTCCTCCATCGGCCGCACCTGCGCAACTGGAAATCCGCCGCTCGCCTGGCGCAGCTGCTCGGATATGGCGGGGATCGACTGATGGAGGTCGCCGCGAGTGCGCACCACCCACCGCATAGGCACGATGCGGGCGTTCAGCGCGGTCATGCCGTCGGTGACCTGAGCCGCCGGAACAACCAACAGCGGATCGGGATCGCGGCCCAGACCGCCCTCGTGCGTGTCGCCGACAACGCCAATAATCTGTCGCGCCGGCTCCTCGAATTCCGGCCCTACACCCTTGCCAATGATGATCTGTTGGCCGACCGGGTTTTCTTTCGGCCAGTATTTCTTTGCCAACGCCTGATTGATGATCACCACTCCGGGCGCGGCAGCGGTGTCGCTATCGGAAAAATCGCGGCCGCGCAGAATGGGGATTTTGAAGACGCGGTAGTAGCCCGGCGAAGCGCTCATCCAGCCCGCGTCGGGAGTATCTTTGGCTTCGAGCGGAGGGCGGCCGACGATGAGAAAGGGCAGGCCAAACTGGCCCTGGATAGGCAGGCAGCAGGTGGAGGCCGATTCTTCGACGCCGGGGATGGCGTTCAGTCGATCGCGTCCCTCGCGGGAGAGTCGCCCGACGGCAGCCGTCTTCTGGTAGCGGTCGCCCGTAAGCGACATCTCCATGGTCAGCACGTGATGGGAATCGAAGCCGGGACTGACGCTGCGAAGGGCGAGAAAGGTTCGGATCAGCAGCGCAGAGCCGATCAGGAGCACCAGCGCCAGCGAAACCTCGCTGACCACGAGCAGCGAGCGAGCCTTGCTTTGGCGGAAGCCGGTGCCGAAGCGGTTGCTGCTCTCCTTCAGCGGGGAATTGAGGTCGGAGCGCGAAGTGCTGAAGGCGGGGAAGAGTCCGAACAGAATACCGGTGACCAGCGAGACCGCCAGGGTAAAAGCAAGCACGCGCCAGTCGACGCCAATGGCCGTTCCATTTTCGCCAATTCGGGGAAGGTCGGCGGGGCTGACGGCGAGCAGAACCCGTACTCCGAGGAAGCCGAGAATGAGGCCAAGAATTCCGCCGGTGACAGAGAGCAGGACGCTTTCGAGGAGCAACTGGCGGATGATCCGTGCGCGGCCTGCACCGAGGGCGGAGCGAATGGCGAACTCGCGTTTGCGTCCGGTGGCGCGCACCAGCACTAGGTTGGCAACGTTGGCGCAGGCGATCAGAAGGACCAGGCCGACTGAGCCCAGCAGTACCAGAAGCGATTTGCGCACCTCCCCGACAATACTGTCGCGTAGCGGCTCCACGGCAAATCCCTGTTGGGAATCTTCTTCGGGGTAGGTGCGGAGGAATTGGCTGGCCGCGAGCTTCATTTGCGCGTTGGCCTCGGCCAGCGTGACTCCAGGCTTGAGCAGTCCCGAGACCTGGAAATAGTGGCCCTGATTCGTGCTGTTCGGTTCAAACTGGAAGGGCAGCCAGATCTCGGCCTCCGGATCGGACTGAAAGGACTCTCCAATCACGCCGAGGATCGTATAGGGCTCGTTGCCGAGCGAAAGTGCGCTGCCGATGACGTTTGCATTGCCGCCGAACTTGCGCTGCCACAGGCCATAGCTCAGCACAACCACTTTACCGCCGCCCGGAAGATCTTCCTGCGGCGTGAAGGTGCGGCCGAGCATGACCGGGGCGCCGAAGAGGCGAAAGTAGCCTTCGGTGACGTGGAGGCCGTGGACCTGCTCGGCTCGGTCGCCGGTGATGTTGAAGCCTGGGCCCGCGAAGTCATAGGCGGCAACCTCCTGGAAAATGCTGGTCTGCTGCTGCCACAGGTGAAACTTCGGAATGGAGCCAATAGGATTGTTGCCACTGGGCGAGGTAAGCAGGAATTCGACGATGCGATCCGCATCGGGGTAGGAGAGGGGCTTGAGCAACACTGCGCTGACCACGGTAAAAATCGCCGTATTGGCTCCGATGCCGAGGGTCAGGGCCGCAACGGCGGCAAGGGTGAAGGCGGGAGCCTTGATGAACATGTGGACCGAATGCTTGATGTCATTGCCGAGACTGCCCATGGCCTGGTCCCATTTCTTGGCTGGATTGCTGGAATCTTAGACGCAATCGGGCGCCGGTTGGTTCCGTTTTCGCGAGTAGACAAATATAGACATGAATTCAGCCAATCTGGGCGCACATACCAAAATAGCGGGTATGGAACAATCGCGCCGCCTCACAAGTCGATCCGGTCGAGACCGGGCGGGGGCCGGGAAGAAGGGACAAAGCAAGCGTTATGGCAGAATAGCGCGATGCCAATCCAAGCCCACGCACCTATCCCCAAGTTTTTCTATGGTACGGCCTGGAAGGAAGACCGCACTGCCGCCCTGACCGAACGAGCTCTGCAAGCAGGTTTTCGCGCCCTCGACACGGCAAACCAGCGACGACACTATTTCGAAGAAGGTGTGGGACTGGGACTGGCTGCCGCCTATCGAGCCGGCTTGGTCACGCGCGACGATCTTTTTCTGCAAACAAAATTCACCTACCTGCGCGGTCAGGATCACCGCCTACCTTACGATCCCGCGGCCTCACTTGGAGAACAGGTCGCACAGTCCCTGGCCAGTTCGCTGGCACATCTCGGCACCGACCACCTTGACAGTTACCTGCTTCACGGCCCTTCCTCCAATTACGATTGGACCGACGATGACGCCGAAGTCTGGGAGGCAATGCGCAAAGAGCGTGAGGCCGGACGCGCGCATCGGCTGGGAGTCAGCAATGTCTCGCTGCGTCATCTGGAGCGATTGTCAGAGACCCGCTCCGAGCTTCCCACATTCGTGCAAAACCGCTGCTACGCCCGCCTGGGCTGGGATCGCGACATCCGTGAGTTTTGTCACGAGCACAAGATCCTCTATCAGGGCTTCTCGCTGCTGACCGCAAATCAGGACGTGCTGTACCATCCCCTGATTCGTAATCTGATCAGTTCCGGCCCAGTGATCAATCGCACCGGCAAGACCTCGAACGTCACGCCAGCGCAAATCATTTTTGCCTTCGCGCGCGCGATAGAAATCCTTCCCCTCACCGGCACCTCGAACGCCGATCACATGCAGCAGGATCTCGCCAGCCACGATCTCACCCTTTCGCTGGATGCCGTGCGTGCCATCGAGTCGATCGCCGGCTGATCACCTTCGACCTGAACGACGAAACCTCAAGCGAAGAGCCGGCGCGAATGCCGGACGATTGAGCCACGGCGGCCAGAGTCCGATTCGGGACGGAGCCAGAGAGCGGATGAATCGCCCGAGCCGCGAGATCCCCAAAAAGGCTTTCTCAAGTCCCGGTCCCGCATTCTCACACCTGAAAGAGGGGATAGATTGGAGAATTCTGTCGGGACAAACGCGGGCAAGCAGACCCAATCGAGCCGGGAAATCTCGACAACGACCGGTCCGTCGAGCAATCCGAGTGCCCACTGGACGAGCACCCAGTGACCACTCATCCTAACTATTTCAATTCCGCAATCTACGACCTGGATTGGGCCACGGCCGACCGGCACTTCGATTTTCCGGCGGCCAAGCAAGTTGGAACGACCATCACGAGGCCGCTCTATGGATGGTTTCAGTTTTTGCGCGGCGATTGTGGCGCAGGCAATCAAACTCGCACAGCGCGCGATCGAAGAAGACCCTCTCGACGTCTGGTCGCGGATAAACGTGGACGCGTATCTCCAGGCTGCGGGCCGCGAACGTGAAGCGCTCGAACAATTGAGGAAAGTGCTGGAGTTGGACCAGACCCAGGCCGTAGCTCTCGTGCCGATGGCGATGATCCACGCCGACCAAGGTGACCTTCGGGAGGCACCGGCGAGCGCACGTCGCGCCCATTCGATTGGGCGGTGGTTGCCCGAAACGACTGGCGTTCTTGGCGCCCTCCCGCGGCGCCACGGAAATCATGCTGAGTCACAATCAGTCGCGCAGACACTTGGATCCGGCAGCGCACTCGGGGATGCGCGCGCCCACGCGCTCTTTCACTTGCTTTCTGGCAAAGTGGAAACGGGAGCCGATTGGGCCGAGAAGGCGATTCAAGAGCATGACCTGTCCATGATTATTTATCTCCGCTTTGTCGCCTGCAAAGGACTTCGAGCCAGCCACCGCTGGCCGAAGTTCGCGCGAATGATCAACCTGCCGCAGCCCTGATGACGGCCTCGACGCACCCTCCAAGGCCCATGTCTATCAGAGATCTTAACGCGGATAGGATTGTCGTCGCCAGACCACTTCGCGATTCACACCGGCCGATTGAGTCTGTGCACGCCGGGCGACGCACGCAGCGAGAGTAAGCCCTGGCGGCGCGAGTGGTTCCGCAGGTACTGGGTCGTCAATCGGAATTTTCGCTCTCGTCCTTGGCAATGGGTTCGCGTGGCGGCCAACCTCGGTTCGCCGCCTACGTCCCAGGCGCGCGCTACTTCCCCGACGCGACCGCCTCGCGCTCTCCCACCTGCTGGCGCCACATCGCGAAGTAGAGCCCCTTTTGGTCGAGCAACTCCGAGTGCCTTCCGGATTCGACAATGTGACCCCGCTCGAGCACGTAGATCCGGTCGGCATGCATCACCGTAGACAGCCGATGCGCAATCAGAATCGTAATCGCTTCCTGGTTCACCGCCACCTCGCGAATGGTGCGACTGATTTCCTCTTCCGTCAGCGAATCGAGAGACGATGTGGCTTCATCGAAGACCAGCAACTGCGGATGCCGCAGCAGCGCCCGCGCAATTGAAAGCCGCTGTTTCTCGCCGCCGGAAACTTTCACCCCGCCCTCGCCGATGAGCGTGTCCAATCCCCGGTCGGCGCGCGACAGCAGGCTGTGCGCGGCCGCTTGCTGCAACACTTCCATGCACTCCTTGTCGGTCGCCCCGGGGTTCACAAACAGCAGGTTCTCCCGAATCGATCCCGAAAACAGTTGCGTGTCCTGCGTCACAAATCCGATTCTTTCCCGCAGTTCGTCGAGGTCCACACGCTGCGACGGAATCCCGTTATAAAGGATCTCTCCCCCTTTGGGAGCGTACAAACCTACCAGCAGTTTCACCAGCGTCGACTTCCCCGCCCCCGACGGTCCCACGAACGCAATCGTATCCCCGCGCGCCGCGCTGAAACCGATTTCGTCCAAGGCCAGCACGGAAGAACTCTGATGCTGGAAACTCACGCCCTCAAATTGCAGCGTCATCAGTTCCTCCAGCGCTTCCGGCGCGGCCGGCTTCGGATCCCGCGGAGTGTCTAAAATCTGCTGAAAATTCTGCAGCGAGACTTCCGTCTCGCGATAAATATTGATGACGTTTCCCAGTTCCTGCAAGGGCCCAAAGATGAAGAACGAATAAATCATCAGCGAGAAAAACTGCCCAATCGTGATTTCCTGCCGAAAAATCAAATACAGCATGAGAAACAGGATGCTGGTGCGGAGCGCATTGACCGCCGTCCCCTGAATAAAACTCAGACTGCGCAGATACTTCACTTTCTTCAATTCGAGCTTCAAAATCTTGTCCGTGATTCCGTTCAGCCGGACCACCTCCTGATGCGCCAGTCCCAGACTCTTCACCAGTTCGATGTTACGCAGCGACTCCGTGGTTGAACCGGCCAGCGCTGTGGTTTCGGCAACAATGGTCTTTTGCATCTTCTTGATGCGCTTGCTCAGCACCGAGCTGATCAGTCCGAGCAGCGGCACCGTGATCAGAAAGGCGGGCGCGATTGTCCAGTGCACCCGCAGCGCGTAGATCATCACAAACACGATGCCGACCAGAGAAATGAAAATCACATTGATCGCTGCGGTGATGAATCGTTCCACGTCGCTGCGTACCTTTTGCAGTTTGCCCAGGGTTTCGCCGCTGCGCTGGTCTTCGAATACCTGGTAGGGCAAATCGAGCGAATGCCGGATTCCGTCCGAGTACATCCGCGCGCCCAAGCGCTGCACAATCACGTTCACGAAATAGTCCTGAAAGTTCTTAGCCACGCGCGAAACAAACGCCACTCCCACCGCCGCCAGCAGCAATAAGCCCGCGCCGCGGATAAACTGCCCCTGCGTGTACTGGTGATACTTGGTGGCGTAGCTGTCGATCACATGACGAAAAATCAGCGGATCGAGCAGGGAAAATATCTGATTGGTTGCGGCCAGCAAGAGCGCGGCCACAAACAGCTTCCAGTATTGTTTGCAATAGCCGTAAAGAAGATTCATAGAAGGCGCGAGCGATGCGATGGCATTTAGATGGCAGGACACCGTTTTCGATTCAGGAGGGCGTTCGCTCAACGAGGCGAGGGATGGGAAATCAGGGGTCTTGTGGGCGGGAAGGATCGCGGAGGGCTTTCACGGTCAGCCAACGGCTGCAGGTCGAAATTCGCCGGACCTCAGGCGGTGCCGGTGTTCGCTAGCGCTTCGACTGCCTCCCAGGTCGTCCCGAAGGTCACGAAGAATTCACTGACTTTGGTGATATCCATGATCTTGCGGACTCGTGGCTTTACCCCCGTCAGCACCAGGCATCGCCCCGCTTTCTGATGAGAGACGTAGGCCGTTACCAGCGCCCCCAATCCCACGGAATCAATGTAGGGAACATCGGACAAATCAAGGATCATGGTCTCCGCGTGCTCATGATGCACCGCACGCACAAACTGCGGCGCGGTTTCCATCGTGATCGGGCCCCGCAGCAACAGGATGCGCTGATCGTCAGCGACGCCCTCATAACGCTCGACGGTTAGTTCCTGCAATCCCATGGCAGCAAATTGTAGGCCAGTTGAAGGTCGCTGTCACCTCCCATTAAGGCACTGGACGTTCCCTTGTTTTCGACATCCAGCAGCCGACGAGCGCCGAACCCTGAACCCCGCATCCCGGCTCCTGCTGTACCTTGGTGAGAGGTCAAAAGCAGGTACGGGCGAATCCCAAATGGCAGAGGTCTTAGGGCTCGTTCCTTCATGCTTTGCATCACCCTGCGCTGGCCCTGGCCACTTGCGCAAAGAACGCTTTCGGCAGGAGCAGTCGTCGCTCGAAACACGACTCGATCTCTTTGCGAATGCTGGTTCAGATGAAAGGCGCAAGAATGCTAGCGCCCGAATACAGTGCCGCAACCGGACACAAGGCCCTGGCGCGCAACCCTATCCAATCTGTTTGTCAAAAACAGAGCTTCGCCAGGAATCGATCGGTTGGTCGAGGAGGGTTCTCGCTCGCCGGTCCCGGAGCCAGGCAAAGAGCAACGCGAGATCGGCAGCAATTGCCGCGGCGCAAAACTCGTTTCTCGGTAACGAAGTTCCCGGTTGGAGGCGCGTCAAGCGACACCGGACCGGCAACCCGCTTTACTGCGGCTTCTTGTCGTCGCCGTAGATCGAGTACTGTCCGCCGGGATGCTTCAACTTGACCGTGATTTCCATCTCCGGCTTGTCGACTTGGTAGTCTTCGCCAAACGTCTGGAAATGCGGCATCAGCACCTGCACACGCAACGAGCCATAGGGAATTCCGTCAACGCTCGTCTTGCCATCGGCGTCGGTCTTCAGCTCCATCTCTCCCTGCGCCTGCTTCCCTTTGCGCTTCACCGGATGCAGCACGATCTCCGCGTTCCTCACCGGCTTGCCGTCGGAATCGCGCACCACCAGAAACTTCAAACTCGAGGTCGGTCCCTCATCATCCTGGGCGCGCGCCGAACCAACCAGGTCGAACGCCAGCAGGCATGCTGCGGCCACAATTAGCAAACAACTCATTTTCATAATCCGACTCTTTTCAGCCTTGCATGGCGCGGCCATTCCAGGCTCATCGCCACCGATCACTGTGGTTTCGGATCGGGAGTTTTTTTGTCATCACTTTTCTTTGTATCGTCATTTTCAAGCACCGAATACTGTCCGCCCGGACGTTTCAGCTTCACCCTGATTTCTAGTTCCGGCTTATCGATTTGATAGTCTTCGCCAAACGTCTGGAACCCGGGTGCCAGCACCTGCACCCGCAGCGGACCGTAGGGAATGCCATCGATGTTGGTCTTGCCGTCGTTGTCGGTTTTTAGCTCCAGCCCGCCTTTGGACTGATTTCCCTTCTTGCTGATGGGATGCAACACAACCGCCGCGTTTCGCACGGGCTTGCCGTTGTAGTCGCGTATGACGACAAATTTCAAATCCGACATCGAGCCCTCATCCTGCGCCGAGGCCAGCCGGACCAGGCCGGTGCCGACGAGGATCAAACACACAAAAGATAGCGAAAACCGTCTCATATAGCCTATTCCTGACGTCCTGGTTTCAAGCGGCTTGCGTCCCACGCCCAGCTACGCAAGCTGCGCTCGTCGAGCCCGCAGCCCGCTTACTTCATACCCCGGACGGCATACACCTGCGAAAGCTTTTGCGTGTAAAGATAAGCATACGCGCCCGCGGAGCCGGCATAATACCTTCCGCCTGCGCTCTGGGCTCCTGCGGCCAAGCCTTGCCCAAAGGTTTGCCACGGATCCATCTTGCCGGTCGTAACATTGATGCGATAAACGTTCCGCAGATCCTCGGGCTTCTGCATGGCGACAGCGTATACCGACTCCCCGTCCGGCAACCACCCCCGCACGCGATAGCTTGCGTCCAGCCCGGGGATGGGACGCAGACCGTTGCCGTCGATGGGCCAGACTCCCCATTTCCCATCCGACGTCACAACCACCGTGCGCCGGCCGTCCGGAGAGGGCCATGCGCCGGCGACGCCCTCCGGAGTAATTGCCTTGGAGTTCCCGCTGCCCAGTTCAATCAGGTAGTCACGTACCCCGCGTCCCGGCTCAATTCCAGTCGCCAGCAGTTCTTTGTCGCCCGCTAACCATTCGACAAACTGGTAGCTTACGTTGTCGTGGGTTAACTGCCGCACCTCGCCCGCGCCGGTTGGAACCAGGCTGAGTGGGCCGCCCTTGGCTGGTTGCGTGATCACCCACTTGGCGTCGGGAGAAACGGCCAAACTCGCTCCCTCGCCAATCCGCACCGGAGGCGAGCCATCGGTATCGCGCAGAAACACGGTGTAGTTCGGCCCCCCACCATCCCCCTCCTCGTCGAACAGGATCTTGTGACCATCCGGAGTCAAACCGCTCAGTTCCGACCAGCCGAACCATCCCAGTTCACGCTCGTCCTTGCCCCCCGGTGGCCGACCCCGGATTCCTACGCGCCGCTGATTGGTGACCATCAGCACCATTCCATTGCGAATATCTTCCAGCCACATCCCACCCGGAACATTCGCAATGGTTCGCAACTTGCCGGCCAGCGTCACAGCCCGCGGGTTGCCCGCACCACCGCTGGTCGATGCCGTAAACCAGATCTCGTCTCCTGGCGGCGACCAGAGAACGCCTTGCAGGGTGGTCCAGCCCGAGGAAAGAATCTTCTCCTCGCCCTTGCCGTCCGAGCCAATGACCGCGATCGAGCCCTCATCGTCGCCGTTCACGTTCTGATGATCGGCAAAAGCGATCCTCTTTCCATCGGCGGAAATCTTTGGATGACTGATCCAGTTGATGCCCTCGAACAGCACCTTCCCAATGGGATACTCCAGGCGCCAATGGCCCGTCTCCGGCACATAGCGGACGACCGCCATACTTTCCCCGTCCGCCGCCCAGTCGGCGTCCTGCACGTAGTTCAGTACTTCGCGTGGCGCCCCGCCGCTCATGGGAATCCGCGCCAAGGTTCCCACCTGGGCATAACCGCTGAGGCTCAGGGTCCTCAGGCGTACCGCCAATTCCCCGGTTTTCGAGATCGATAACAGCTCGGCATTTTTCACGCCCAGCTCCCGAGTTCCGTGATCGTCGGTACGCCCGATGTACAACTGGTTTTCACCGCCGTCCCAAGCCGCGTTGTAGACGACACTGCCGTCGGGCGTAAAGCGGGCGTTGCCGACCGAACCGTTGCGAAATGTGATGGCTTGATATTCCGGCAGTGCGGTGCGCACTCGGGCGCGACCAAACCACCAGCCGAGTCCCAGCATCACAAGCGACAACGTCAGCGCGACCATCAGGGCCCGCCAGGCGTAGAGCGGGGCAACTGCTTTGGTTTGCCCGCTCGTCCTGTCGGAGATCGAGCTCCCGGAAATGGCCGGGAGCGGGCTGGTCTGCCCGAGCACGGAACTTTCCGCCAGCGCTTCCAGGTTGAACGCGAGATCTCCCGCCGACTGGAAACGCTGCGCCGGATTTTTCTCCAGACAATGGCGCACCATCCGCTCGAGTGCCGGAGAAACATGGCGCGCGGTTTCGGAAAGCTCAGGCGGTTCGTCTTTCAGAATTGCGCTCATCGTATCGGCTGGAGTTTCACCGCCAAAGGCGCGTTCCCCGGAGAGCATTTCGTAGAGAATCGAACCGAAGGCAAAGATGTCGGAACGATGGTCGGCCGCTTTGCCTCGCACCTGCTCGGGCGACATATAACCGACTGTTCCCAGGATCTGTCCGGGCTCGGTGTTGACTTGCACGGTGGGCGCATCGGCGCCGCTATCGTTTTCCGGACGCGTCAGTTTCGCCAAACCGAAATCCAAAATCTTGACCCGTTCGTCGCTGGTCAAAAACAGATTTTCCGGCTTCAGGTCGCGATGGACGATTCCCTTTTCATGGGCGGCAGCGAGTCCGCGAGCCACCTGCAGGGCGTAATCGATGGTCTTGCGGCTGGAAAAGGGCCCGCTGCGGATCCGCTCGCGCAAGGTCTGGCCTTCGAGCAGCTCGGAAACGATGTAAGGCGCCCCTGCGGCGTCTCCAATATCGAAAATCGAAAGAATGTTGGGATGATTCAGGGCGGCGGCCGAGCGGGCTTCCTGCATGAAGCGCTGCAAGCGATCGGCATCGGCCGAGTAGGAGGCGGGCAGAACTTTGATGGCGACGATGCGATTCAGGCGCGAATCGTGGGCCCGATACACCTCGCCCATACCCCCGGAACCGAGCAGGGCTTGTATGTCGTAGGGACCTAGCTTTGTGCCCGGAGTGAGTGCCATCTGAAGCAGTGGATTATATCGGACTACCCGTGCGGGGAACAGAATTTCGCACGGGTGAACTGGCAAAGGGATGCCGAGAGGCTCGCCGCCCATGAACAAGTGCGGGGATCGCGGTGTGGCACGCTGGGGCGAGACTTTGGTGGCCACTCGCGCGTAACCCAACCGAACGAATCGACGGCTATTCTCGGTTGATGGCTTCGGCCACGAATGTTACGGCCTCGTGAAATCTGTCTTGACGGTCGCAATACGATCGATGGTAGTTGACAGGAGTACATGTACGGCGTAGTGTTGCCCGCATCAATTCGTGGGGTCTCGCGTCGCCCCCCCGGCTGTGTGCGAGCCTTTTCCTTTAACAGATTCCAATCGTAGGTGCTAAGTTTCGAGCGGGACGAGCGTTTAAGTTTCTCTGCGCCACACGGCATTGCTCTGTGCGCCGCGCGGTACGTTCCATGATAAAACTTCGTGGCCCCACTCGCGGTGCCACTCCAACTTCGACCAAGGTCGTGCTTCGCCTTAGGAGGCGAGAATTATGTGGAATAGGGTAGCGCGGTTTGCTGAGCGCGTTTGTTTTCTGTCATTGATGTTTGCGGTCGTGAGTGCCCTGCCCGTGTCGGCGCAGAGCGTCTCCGGTCAAAAATCGGCGCAGAGCGCCGCCCCCAAGAAAGTGGCGCAGAAGGTTTCTCCTGAACGTGCAAAAGAGGAGGAAGAAGGCCCTGACTTCGTCCGCGAGCGGCAGGAGTATTTCATGCACCAGCGTGCCTACCCGCTCGCTCACATTCCGCAGGGCGCACGTCTGCGTGCCCTTGAGCAGATGCGTGCTATGCCGGCAGGATCGCTTGCGACGCCCGCCTGGGAAGCGCTTGGCCCGAAACCGATTCTGCCCGCGCAGGGAAACTCATACTGGGGGTCGCCGTCGGACTCGGGGCGAGTGACCGCGTTGGCGTTTGATCCGACCGGCCACGACACCATTTATGCGGGCGCGGCGGAAGGCGGCGTGTGGAAAACGACGAACGGGGGCACACTCTGGACTCCGCTCACCGACAGCCAGCCCTCGCTGGCCGTGGGCAGCATTGCCCTCGACCCAACCAATTCGCAGACCATCTACGTGGGCACCGGAGAGGAAAACTTTAACTACGACGCTTACTACGGCGCGGGCATCCTGAAGTCTACCAACGGCGGCAGCACCTGGACTCAGATGGGCGGTACTTATTTCGCCAGCTGCTTCGCGGGTGCGGGTGCCTTGAATTCTACCGGCTCCTTTATCGGAGCCATCGCGGTAGACCCAGGTAACAATCAAACTGTGCTCGCCGGCGTAAGCGGCTGTCCGTATACGACTGTTGGCGTGTACAGGTCGGCGGACGGCGGTAGTACGTGGACTTACGTCCTCCAAGATTCGGCCGGTAGAGTGGCCGGCACCTCCATAGTTTTCGTGGGCAGCGGCGTCGCCTACGCCGCCTTGAGCAACACCAACGGCGATTCGATGGATGGCGTTTACAAATCCACCGACGGCGGGCAAACCTGGACTGCGACAAACGGGACAGGCACGAATGTTCTGCCCAGCGGGACCAGCGTGGGGCGTATTGCGCTCACGGCAGCGCCTTCCAATCCTCTTGTCTTGTACGCAGTAATTACATCGCCTACCGGATTCACCGGGCTCTACACCACCATCGACGGAGGCCAGAACTGGACTAAAACCACCGCTCCGGACATCTGTGTCACGCAGTGTTTCTATGATATTGCGGTTGCCGTTTCGCCCACGAACTCGAGTATTGTGTACGCGGCCGGGATCTACACCTACAAGACAAATTCGCCGACCACCGTAGTCGGCTCCACCGATGGCGGTAAGACCTGGACCCAGGTCGGTTCCTCTACCAAGACAGGATCGACAACCGCAGTTCATACCGACATCCATGCCCTGGCGTTCTCCGCCGATGCGGCCGTGCTTGCAGTTGGGGGCGACGGCGGAGTGTGGAAGACTTCCGATTCTGCCACTCCGGGAACCCTGAATTGGACTGGGACGAATAACACGCTTGCCACCGCCCAGTTCTATCCAGGATTTGCCTATGACGGCCAGAGCGATGCGCTCGGGGGTATGCAAGACAACGGCTCCGCCGTTCTCGATCCGAAAAGTCTCAAATGGAGCAATGTACAGTGCGGCGACGGCGGCTTCAGCGCCATTGATACCACCACGAACCCATATACGTTCTATGCGGCGTGCGGCAACAACGTAGGCGTCAGTATGTCAACCACTCCCTCCAATCCTGCATCGTGGACGGTAATAAACACCGGAATCAATTTCACCGACCCGACGCTGTTCATTCCGCCCTTCGTGAAGGACCCTTCGGTCTCGGGCACGCTTTATTACGGGACCAACCAGATTTATCAAACCACCAACAACGGATCCTCCTGGGCTTCGATTTCTCCCCAGCCCTTGGCCGGACCCACGAGCACGGGGACGGTTTCCGCGATTGCGGTTGCGCCCTCCAACAGCGCCACGATCTATGCGGGGACGAGCGATAGCCAGGTGCTGGTAACCACAACCGGCGGAGTGCCTTCCACGGCTTGGACAAACGTCACCGGCACCGGGTTGTTGCCCCCACGATATGTTACGCACATAACTGTCAACCCCACCAATCCCGCGACGGCATACGCCACTTTTTCGGGATTCTCCGGCTTCGGGGATACGCTCGGACACGTATTTGTAACGACGAACACTGGCGGCACGTGGACGGATATCAGCGGAAACCTTCCCAACATACCCGTCAACGATTTAGTCATCGATCCGGCTCTAGCGAATACTTTCTACGCCGCTACCGACACCGGTGTCTTCATGACGAGCAATGGCGGGACTAGTTGGAGCACGTACGGGACAGGCCTGCCCAACGTCGTCGTACACAGCCTAGTATTGGAGCCAAACGCGAGGAAACTCGCCGCCGCCACCCATGGTCGGAGCGCGTGGCGAATCGACGCAGCCCCGGCTACCGGCGTGGCGACGGTAACACTTTCAACCGCTTCCCTCACGTTCCCGTTACAAGTGGTCAACACCACCAGCGCCGCGCAGACGGTGACGCTGACGGTTACGGGCACTTTGGCGCTGTCGATTACAAGCATTAAGACCGACAGCACCGATTATGCCGTGACCACCACTTGTGCTCTGGCGCCCGCGACCAATGCCGCCGGGACAAGCTGCACTCTCGGCGTTACCTACACGCCAACGAAGCTTGGGACCAACAAGAGCACGATCCGCATTGCGGATAATGCCTCGGGCGGCGTCACTACGATTGCCGTCATGGGAACGAGCACCCTGGACTTAATCTCGCCGACCAGTCTGACTTTCAATTATGTCTTTCCTGTGCAGACCGGCCCACCACAGAATGTCACTTTGACCAATAACAGCACAACAGCCACTCTTCACATCAAGGGGATCGCCATCGTCGGCGACATAAACGCTGAGTTTTCCCAGACCAATAATTGCCCTGCCTCGGTCGCTCCGACCGCTTCCTGCACGGTCGCAGTAACGTTTGCCGGCAACCTATGTGGTCTCGCTACGGCCAACCTTCAGATCACCGATGACGGTACCAATGGTGCTCCGCAGATAGTGCCCTTGTCGGGGACATTAACTTGCCCGTAGGTAAGGCGGGTGAAATTGAGGGGCGGGCTTCGGCTCGCCCCTCGAACTCCACTCCCCAGGTGATGTCCTCTCTATATCCTTCGCAGTTAGATGCCATTCGATTTTGTCCCGCCTTCATAGTTGGGCTTTTGCCACTATTGGAACGAAAGCGCTCGCCAACCGACAACCTGCTGACCTGGCTTGGTCCTTCATACATGCTTATTAGATAACGCCCACCAAGGACTGGCCAGAAAATGCGTCGCACTCGCCGTCCACGCATCGTTTTAGGCCGCTTTCACGAACGAGGGGGCTTTCCAGATGATCTGGAATGTGGAACACCGGCGTCCGGGCGCGCAGACACTCCTGGCTCGATCGCTCCTACGGCCCCATGCGCGTCTAGCGTTTGCTCCTCCTGAATGGGGACGTTTGACGAAACGGACATCATTGTAGGGGGTTGGCCACTATGGACCTGAAACGGTGCTCCATGTTCAAATCTGTCAGTCGGAGCATTCGTTTCTGGAGGACAAGGAAGCGAATGCGTTCAGCCGATGGCGGTGGAGGCGTTGGTTCTGCGGTTGCAACAAGGGCCGCGCCGCATTGGCTGCAAGTTGCCAGAGTAGCGGCTTCGAGAGGCAGAGTTTCACGTCGTAGAGACGCGCGACAATTCAGGCATCGGCTCGTTAACCAGGTCGCGTGTTCCGGACAGAGAAAGGCGGATGGACTCTGCCACGCTCGTCGATAGTAAGGTTCGCGATCATCTCGGAAGCAACTCGAACAGTAGCGTAACTCTCTTGTCCAGCCTCGGTGTCGATGAAAAGTTTGTCCGAAGTATTCGTCCGAAATCATCAATGCTTCTTTCAGTCGCTCAGCAGATGTCCCAGTTTCGCTTGCCAGCACATCGAGCAAGGGTTGGGATGCTCGGCGGTCCACGGAGACGAAGCGCGAAGAATAATCAGGATTTACAATCCTCCAGAAATCCGGCAACGATAGACCGTTTGCCCGAGCGAGCCGCGTCATCCACGAGGACAGAAGCTCGTCTGGATACAGTTTGGGACGTGCGGGCCAGGACATTAGGCAAACCTCGCTGCGCGTCGACTGCGCTCGGAGGCGGGTATCCAATCAATTTCTCGCAAGAGTTCCAGATCAATTCGTTCGCGACCGGACGAGATCGCGTGCTCGGTCGCTGTCGCCAATAAGCTGCTCAGCTCGCCGATGGTTCCTTCGCTCATCGAGAGAAGTTTCCGTGCTAGGTCGTTGTCGATGAGCGACGACGGCTTGCGCAACGGAAGAAGCCTAGTAAAGCTGGCCAACAGAAACAAGTACTCGCGATTCATTTCCCACTTGGTCAAAGGGAGCGGCTCGAAGCGGTTGGCGAGTTGAGGATCGGTAGCGACCGCACGAATGGCTTCTACGGTTCCCACTCCAACGATCGGAACCTGGAGCTCGTCCCCAGATATTTTACGACGTTCAGGAAATGGCGCTGGCGCGCCAAGGATCCGGCCAGCAAATTATGGATCTCGTCGATGATCAGCCTGCGCAATCCAACCGTCCGCAACACTTGTACTTCTTCCTTGCCGGCGCCTTCGCTCGGCCGATACGGGGCGTGGAGTGCCTCCAGAATCGAGTTGTAGAATCGGCCTTCGTCGGGTGCTAGCGAGGCTTGCAATAACAAAACGGGTACCCTGCTGCGATTGTTGTCGGGATCGTGCTCGGCAGGATGCAATCGTGCGAATCGCAGCGCGATCGTTGTCTTGCCGTTATTGGTTTCGGCCACGATCAGAAGTTTGGCATGCGATGCATCGATGGATAATGCAGCAAGGCTTCCATACGTCCCAGGACCTGCTTGGAACTTGTGGAGCCAATCCAGCGCGGTTGACGCAGAAACATGATCCGCTCCGGATCTGGCAGGTCGAGGGCGGCGCGGGCGCTCGGGAGGATCGATTCGTCCCTCATATTCAGAGCTCCTCGATTTCTTCAAAAGCGAGCTAAGCGCGCAACATATTTTTCAGGGCCGGCCGATTATGGATTATCAACGTCGAGCCTTTCAGCTCGGCGAGTTCATTCTTCCTGAATTCCGACAGCAGGCGAGTGATGGTTTCGCGGCTGGTACCAACCAGTTGCGAGATTTCTTCGTGAGTCATCGCCAGTCGGACGCGAACCGATGCGTCGCTCGATTCGCCCCCCGAGGTTTCAAGCAAGAAGCGGGCAAACCGTTCAGAAACCGAGTGGGAGAGTCCAATCGAACGCACCACCCCGTAGGCGTCGGAACAGTCTCGCGCCAGGTGCTGGGTCGCGTGCACAGAGGCGTCGGCGTGCTCTTTGATGAAGCGGAGCATATCCTCGCGCGCCACGAAGTTGAGCTGGGAGGGCTGCATGGTCTCGACCGTCAGTTCGTACGGGTCGCCTGTGATCACCGCGTGCAGGCCCAGAACTTCGCCGGCTTCGGCGATGCGCACAATCAGCGTCTTGCCGTCGCGCGAGGTGGTGGAAAGTTTGGCGCGTCCCTGACAGAGGATGAAAACTCCCCATGGACTCTGCCCTTCCACCTGAACCACGGCGTGGGCAGGAAAAACCGCAGCATGTTTGATCTTGTTCAGCGCGCTGATGGAGTCTGGTGAAAGATTGCAGAAAAAACTGCGGGTATGCAGATGGCAATTGAGACAGCTTTCAACGCATCCTAATCCAGACATCGACGATTCTCCTCCGTTGCGCCGCGACAAACGCGGTGGAACGGGCTGGCGAGCGATGACGGAAAGACGCAATCGTGTGACGCTGGTGGCTGGCCAGACCGCCCTTTTGCAGGGATGAAGAGCCGAGTGCACGCCGAGGGCCAAATCTGGGCCATCCCTTTCACGATAGTACACGGCCGTTTAGCGGCATTTTCCCAAAGGCATCGCCCGGAGCTGGCCGGATAGTGGGCAATGCTGCCGACAGTTAGGCGCAAACCTCGGCAATGCGACACGACCACTTGCTCACCCGACGGAAGCGGACGGAGGAGAGAATTCTTCCATTCCCGCAAAGAACGCGCCAGCCAACTTGCGGGCCGGCAACATGACCAGTTTGCGTTTGAACGTATTTCATCGGGCGCAACTCGCTCTGCTTCCTAATATGTGCATCGACAATCGAGAGCGTCAGTGGGTCGAAAAACCATAGCTAAGTAAGACTTAATGATTCACTCACACGGGATACCTGGACGGGACTTACCTGTGACAATGCGCGGCGAACGATGGCCCGGGATTCAGATCGCAGGCTGGCCTTCTCGCTGTTCCAGGTACCACCGGACCGGAGGCTGGGATTTGGTGAGACATCTCGACGGATGCCTTCGCCAAAGCGAGCAGAATCGGAGAACTCGGCCGCCCAGCAATTCGCTCCCGCCTATTCGGTGCTCTCGTCGATCTTGACGCCGCACAATTTCGCTTCATCCAACTTGCAATCCAACATGCTGTTGCCGCGCCCACTCCGATCGATACTTGTCCAAGTTTCCCTCACCCCGTCGCGCCACCTGCTGAACGGCTTGCAAGGGCTCGAGCAACCGCGCCTGCGGCGTCAAACGAGCAATCGTGCTGTGACATAAGTCATCGAGGGCTGTGCGGCCAGCCCCTAGGATGGGTGGTTGTTTCACTGCAATACAAATTTTGTTTCAGTTCATCGAGGAAGGAATTCCACATATGTTCTGCTATCAGTGCGAGCAAACTTACCGCGGGCAGTGTTGTGTCGACCTGGGGGTCTGCGGAAAAAACGAAATCGTGGGAACCTTGCAGGATTTGCTGGTCCATGCCATCGAAGGAATCGCGACCTATGCGCATCGCGCGCGCCGCGCGGGTGCAATCGAGGCGGCGATCGACGAGTTTGTGATTGACGGGCTGTTCGCTACTGGAACCAACGTCAATTTCGATCCGCAGCGGATCAAAGGCCTGATCGATAGTGCGATCGAGGTGCGCGACCGGGCGCGGCGGATGTGTGAGCAGACCGGCGGCGCAGGCAACCCGGTCGGGGCCCTCCAGGGCGCCGCGGTGTGGAAGCCCGCCAAGTCGCTGGACGGCCTGTTGGCGCAGGGCAGAGAAAGTCTGCTTCTCGAAAAACGGCTTGTGGCTTCGCCTGAGGTCGGCAATCTGCAGGAGCTGATTCTTTACGGCGTGAAGGGCCTGGCTGCTTATCTGGCGCATGCCAAACGACTGGGCGTCTCCGATGCGGCGGCCAACGGCACGCTTCTTGAAATTCTGGATTTCCTCACTTGGCCGGCGCCCACGCTCGACGAACAGGTGGCCGTCGCGCTCAAGACGGGTGAGCTGAACTACCGCGTCCTGCAGTTGCTCGACCGGGCCAATACGGACGCATTTGGCCACCCGCAGCCTGCCAAAGTGCGCCTTCATCCGCGCGCTGGAAAGGCGATTCTGGTGTCGGGCCACGATCTGGCCGACCTCTATGACGTGCTGCGAAGCACCGAGGGAACCGGCATCCAGGTCTATACCCACGGCGAGATGCTGCCGGCGCATGGTTATCCGAAGCTGAAGGCCTTTCCGCATCTGGCGGGCAACTACGGCGGGGGATGGCAGGATCAGGGAAAGGAATTCCCCGAGTTTCCTGGCGCCATTGTTGTCACCTCGAATTGCATTCAGGAACCGAAGAAATGCGCCGAACGCGTGTTTACCACCGGCCCTACGGCATGGCCCGGGGTGCGTCACATCGAGAACCATGATTATTCGCCGGTGGTGGAGGCGGCTTTGGGCGCGTCAGGCTACGACAACGATGGTGCGGACGACCAGATAACGGTTGGCTTTGGCCATCAGGCGGTGCTTGGCGTGGCCGGCAAGCTGGTGGAGGCGGTAAAGGTGGGCGCCATCCGACATTTCTTTTTGATTGGGGGCTGCGATGGGGCTCGTCCAGGACGAAACTATTACACCGAGTTTGCGCAAACGGTGCCGAACGACTGCGTGATTTTGACCCTGGCCTGCGGAAAATACCGCTTCAACAAACTGGACTTTGGTGAGATTGGTGGGTTGCCGCGCCTGCTCGATCTCGGGCAATGCAACGACGCGTACTCCGCTCTGCAGATCGCGGATGCCTTGGCAGGTGCATTCGAGTGCGGGATCAATGGCTTGCCGCTCTCGCTGGTTTTGTCGTGGTATGAGCAAAAAGCGGTGGCAATTCTGCTGACCCTGCTCCACCTGGGAGTGCGCAACATTCGCCTTGGGCCGACGCTTCCGGCCTTCATTACCCCGGCGGTCCTCGGCCTGTTGCAGGAAAAGTTCAACCTCATGCCTATTACCAGCCCGGAACGCGATCTGGCGGCGATTCTGAACTAGAATCGCCATTCTCCGACCTCGGCCTGCTCCATCGGCAGGCCGAGATCGGGTTAGGTACGGACGCCAATCATCGCGCTATGCCATTGTAGTTTCATAAACTTGCGTAAACTTGTTGACCGACCGTGCGTTGAAGCCCTTGACAGCCGACCACTCACATTCCTATAATTAGCACTCGTGAGCCTCAAGTGCTAATAGTCCCCCGAATGGGTCGGGGGTGACCCTGAAATTTCGATTCAACCTATCCAAATAACCACTCTTGAAAGGAGTATGCAACTATGGCAACCAAATTCACCCCGCTGCATGACCGCATCCTGGTCCGTCGGGTCGAAGAATCTGATACCACTCGTGGTGGCATCATTATCCCTGACTCAGCAAAAGACAAGCCGCAGGAGGGAGAAGTCATCTCCGCCGGCAAAGGCAAGATCAATGAAGAAGGGAAAGTTCGTCCGCTGGATGTGAAAGAAGGCGACCGCATCCTGTTCGGCAAGTATTCGGGCACAGAAATCAAAATCGATGGTGAAGACTTCATCATCATGCGCGAAGAAGAAGTGCTGGGCGTACTTACGGGCGCGGCCAAGAAGGAACTGGCAGGATCGCGCAAGTAGCTCAGGGTGTCTTTGCTCCCGGTCGATTCCGGGATCTGGCGCCCCACATCTGAGATCCAAGTTTTCCAAATTCCGCAGGCATAGATCCTGCTCACATCTTGAAGGAGCAATAAAGTTATGGCAAAGCAAATTGTTCACGGAGAAGAGTCGCGACAGGCGATTCTCCGCGGCGTCAACCTGCTGGCAGACGCTGTGAAGGTTACTCTCGGCCCCAAGGGCCGCAACGTGGTGATTGAGAAGAAATTCGGATCGCCGACCATCACCAAGGACGGCGTGACCGTGGCGAAGGAAATTGAATTGAAAGACGGGCTCGAGAACATGGGCGCGCAGATGGTTCGCGAAGTGGCTTCGAAGACTTCCGACATCGCCGGCGACGGCACTACGACCGCGACCGTTTTGGCTCAGGCGATCTATCGCGAGGGCGTGAAGACCGTGGCCGCAGGCGCCAATCCCATGGCCATCAAGCGTGGCATCGAGAAATCGATTCTGCTCATTACCGGCCGTCTCGACAAGGAAGGCAACCGCGAGAAGGGCGAACTCGACAAGCTGAGCAAGCCGGTTTCCGGCGACATGATTGCGCAGGTGGGAACCATCTCGGCCAACAACGACGAGACCATCGGCAAGATCATTGCCGAGGCCATGAAGAAAGTCGGCAAAGACGGCGTCATCACCGTCGAGGAGTCGAAGACTCTCGAGACGCAGCTCGATGTCGTCGAAGGCATGCAGTTCGATCGCGGCTACCTGTCTCCGTACTTTGTTACCGACCCGGAGCGGATGGAATCGGTACAGGAGAATGCCTACATCCTGATCCACGAAAAGAAAATCAGCTCGATGAAAGACCTCCTGCCATTGCTCGAGCAGATCGCCAAGGGCGGCAAGCCCCTGTTGATCATCGCTGAGGACGTGGAAGGCGAAGCACTCGCCACTCTGGTTGTCAACAAACTGCGGGGCACGCTGCAGGTCTCGGCCGTCAAGGCTCCCGGCTTCGGCGATCGCCGCAAGGCTATGCTGCAGGACATTGCGACGTTGACCGGCGGCAAGGCGATCACGGAAGACCTGGGCATTAAGCTCGAGAACGTGACGCTGGCCGATCTCGGACAGGCGAAAAAAGTCACCATCGACAAGGACAACACGACCATTGTCGAAGGCAAAGGCAAGCCGGGTGACGTGCAGGGCCGCGTGAAGGAGATTCGCGGACAAATCGAGAAGACCACCAGCGATTACGACCGCGAGAAGTTGCAGGAGCGGCTGGCGAAGCTGGTCGGCGGCGTGGCGGTGATCAAAGTTGGTGCCGCTACCGAAACCGAAATGAAAGAGACGAAGGCGCGCGTCGAAGATGCGATGCATGCGACACGTGCGGCCGTCGAGGAAGGCATTGTCCCGGGAGGCGGCGTGGCGCTAGCGCGTTGCGTGGCAGCTCTCGACAAGCTGAAGCTGGAGGGTGACGAGCAGATCGGTGTCAACATCGTGAAGCGCGCCATCACCGAACCATTGCGCCAAATCGCCGAGAATGCCGGCGAAGAAGGTGCGATCGTGATCGGCAAGATCCACGACTCGAAGGAAAATAACTTCGGCTACAACGCATTGACCGGGGAGTACGAGGATCTGGTCAAGGCGGGCGTGCTCGATCCGACCAAGGTCGTGCGTACGGCACTGACCAACGCCGGCTCGATCGCATCGTTGATGCTGACAACCGAAGCGCTGGTGGCGGAGATTCCGGAAAAGAAGGAAGCTCCGGCTCCCGGCGGACACGGTGGCGGCATGGAAGGAATGTACTAAGAGCAGCGGTAGGCTCTAGGCTGGAAGTATCGGTAGCAAACAAGGCCCCGCTCGTAAGGAGCGGGGTTTTTTTGCTGTTGGCTTCGAACCGGCTTTTCGCCTGCCCTTCAGTTGACTGCCGCCAGCACGTAGTCGGTGAGTATCTTCTCGGTCTGTTCGTGCATCCCGCGAGTGTTGTAGTTGGTGCTGGTGATGACCGCGGTCATGTCGAGCGCGGGAATCGCAACGACTTTGTTTCCTCCGTTGCCCGACATAAAAAAGGCAGCATAGTTCTTGTCGCCGCACCGGAAAGATTTCAACCACCACAAATAGCCGTATTCGGTCGACTCATCAATCCGCGCGTGCGGTGTGGTCGAGCTCGTGACCCAGCTTTCGCTGACCACGCGCCTGCCCTGCCACTGGCCTCGGTCGAGATAGAGTTGCGCGATCTTCAACAGGTCGCGGCTCGTCAGGCGAAGTCCGCCTCCGGTCTGGGGAACGTCCCTGGGGGAATAAACCCATTCCGCTTTGCGGATAGCAAGCGGCTGGAACAGCCGCTCGTGTGCGTAGTGGTCGGCGCGCTCGCCGGTCGTTTGCTGGAGCACTTCGCTGAGCGCAAACACTCCGCCGGTGCAGTAACTGAAATAGCGTCCGTAGGGAGGCGACGGCGGCTGCTCGCCCACGCGCATGCGGCCGCGAATTGGCAAATCGAGGATAAACTGCGCCCAATCCTCGACCAGATACATCCGCTCTTCGTTGCCGCGGGAGGCATCATTCCAGTCGTCGCATTCGAGTGGAGAACTCATGGTGAGAAAATCCTCCACCGTGATCGAGGCTTTGCGCGGATCGGGATTTTGAATTTTGCTGGCGTGTTCAGGCAAAAGCGTCAGAATTTTTGCGCCGACGCCGCTGAGTTTGCCTTCGTCGATCGCAATACCGATCAGGACATCGGTGATGCTTTTGGTCGCCGAGCGGGTGTCGCGCAAGGTGTCGCGATCGCCATCGAAGTACTCTTCGTGGGCCAGTTTGCCGTGGCGGGCAATGAGCACGCTGCCGATATCCTTGAATTCTCCGGAACGAACCGCAGCATCGAGTGCATGGAGCCGAGCCTCAGAAAAGCCGCTCGCCCCAGCCGTGGCCGGGGGCCAGTCACCGGAGAGAGGCTCAACCGGGGACCGGGATAAGGATGGGGTTTGAGCGAAGGCGGCAAAGGACGCAAACCACGCAAAGCACAGCCCGGCGATCGCCGAGCTCCGGAGAGTTGAGATCATAATGTGGGCCTCCGAGGATGGACGGCGAACCGGCGGCGGCGTGAGCAAGCAGGATACGGCGGGTCCCGGAGGAACGGATCTCCGCGAAACCCGCCGTGCACTGGCTAGGCCAGCTTCTGCGCGATGGTGATGGTGTATCCGTCTCCATCTTCGAAGGCGAATTCTCGCATGCCGTAAAACTGGTCGGTTACCGGCATGGAGATTTTCGCCCCGGCTTGCTGCACTTGATCGAGAACCGCCTGTAGACTGTCCACTTCCAGATAGAGAGTCAGGCTGGCACCTATGGCGGCGGCTAGTTCGGGGTGTTCGGCGGCGACGGTCTTCTGGTCATTGAAGAAAATTTCTACCGCTCCGTTCGAAACCGATGCGAAGACGTAGGGCGACTGGTCGGGGACGGTCATGGCTTTCTCCAGGCCCAGGACCTCACCATAGAACTTGAGGCTGGCTTCCACCTTGCGGACAACGAGATTGGGTGTGAGTTTCTTGATCTGCATAAGCTCTCCTGTTCCTAAGTTGGTTCGTGAATTGGTTCCGGACGAGCGTGGCAGTCGTGAAGACGACGGCGCACACCTCCGGTGGGCTCGCATCGCCTCCATCCACGACCCTTGCGAGGAAGGACGTAGGTAGGGACCCTCATTGTCGGTGGCGCCGAACCGGTGTGGAAGATTCAGCGCGCGGGACCCGCGAGGAACGGCGAACATCATAGCACAGGGCGTGAGCGGGGCGCGAAGTTCGTACCGGCTGCCCCGGCTGCCAACTGCCGGGCCTCCCGTACTGCGCCGCCACTGGCCGAGAGGCATGGTTTGAGGGGAGAACCCGTTTCAAAATTGTCTTGATCGGCTGGGGCTTGGACCCCGCGCGGGCTCTGGTCTCGCTGGCGATAGAATGGCGGGCTGAGACAACCGTGGGACGGAGGTGTGATGGGCAGGGCGAAATTGTTCTCGGGAGTGAATTCGGATTCGGTTCTGGACTCGGTGCGCACCGCTTGTACGGCCGTGGCTGCCATGCTGCTGGCTCGCATGTTGAAGCTGCCGGAATACTACTGGGCTCCCATCTCGTCGATTGTCGTCATTCAGTCCACGATTCCTCCGCTGACACTCGGATGGCAGCGATTTGTGGGAACGGCACTCGGAGCAGTGCTGGGCGCAACGGTGGCGATGATGTTCCCTGCGGGCGCGACGGTGTATGCGATCGGCATTTTCCTGTGCGGGCTGATCGCGTCTCTGTTGCGGGTGCGAAGCGCGTACCGCTTTGCCGCAATTACATTCAGCATCATTTTGCTGGTACCGAGGGTACGCGCTCCCTGGATCATCGCCTGGCACCGGTTTCTAGAAGTTTCTCTGGGAATAGGGGTTGCGCTGGCGATGACGGTGGTTTGGCCGGTGGCGAAGAAAAAACCGTAGCGCTCGACCGGACCTCCTACGAGGCCGACCGTCGAGGCCGACCGTGCGGATAGAGCGGATCGGGCCTTCGCCGCCGGTGACCAGGGCAGCCCTAATCTGTCGTGTCGACGGCCCCCACTTCGGTGGGGTTTTCAACCATCCTGGCCGTAGGTAGAGTTTGTGCTGAATAGATGCAAAATCTTTCTTAGGCGCGACTTGGTTCGGGTTCTCCGCTAAGCCGCGCAAGACGAGGAAAGTCTTTGTAAACTTGGGCTTGCTGTCACAATGTGTAATAATTCCTCAGGCACGACGAGTGCATCTTCCCCCTATACACGATCCGGTGACTAAACCACAAAAAAGGAGAGATCAATGATCTCCTGTGTGCCGTCCGAGGGAAGCGATAGAAACCGGGCTTCCATAGTTATTCGTACTTCGGTCGCGCTCCTGGTGAGCGTGGCGTTGGGTGCGGCTGCTGTCGGCCAGGTCCCAATTCCGACGAGCCGGTCAGACAATTCGCGTTCTGGCGCAAACGTCAATGAGACCTTTCTGACGCCCAGTAACGTGAATAGCAATCAGTTCGGCTCTCTTTTCAATTACCCGATTGACTATCTGGGCATGGCGCAGCCGCTTTACGTTCCGAACGTGAGCATCCCGGGTTTGGGAACCCATAACGTGGTCTACGTCGCGACCATGGCCGATTCGGTCTATGCCTTCGATGCCGACAGTAATGCGGGCGCCAACGCAGCTCCCTTGTGGTCGGTGAATTTCACCGACCCCGCGAACGGGATTACTACGGCGAGCGGTGCCGATCTTCCCTGCTCGGGCAGCGGCAAGACTTTCACCGGTTTTACCCAGGAAGGAATTGTTGGCACCCCGGCCATCGATACCGTGACCGGCACCATGTATCTGGTGGCCAAGACCCTCGAAAATGGCACCGTTTTCCATCGTCTGCATGCGCTCGATATCACCACTGGTCAGGAAAAATTCGGCGGCCCGATCCCAATCACCGCTACCAGCACGAGCAACCTCGGACACGTAACCAATTTCTGGAGCCTGCATCAGTTGAACCGGCCGGGCCTGCTCGTCTTGAACGGTGTGGTCTATATCGGCTTCGGATCGAACGGGTGCAATGACAACAATACCGGCTGGCTGCTGGCGTATGACGAATACAATCTGGAGCCGGTTGGTTCCTTTAACACCTCACCGGATGTGGGTCTGACTTCGATCTGGCAGACGGGCAATGGCATCGCCGCCGACGAGGCTGGCAACGTCTATGCCGTAACCGCGGAGAGCCCTCCTGGCTCGCCGCAGTACGATGCGCCGAACGGCGGTCAGGCCTACGCGCACTCGGTGCTGCAGTTTATCAATGACCCGCAGCTGGCTAATTCTCTAGTCCTCAACGACTGGTTTGCGCCTTCGAACTTTTCTTTTCTGAACATGCACGACCTGGACTTGAGTTCCGGAGGGGCAGTGATTCTGCCCGATCAGCTGGGCCCGTATCCGCATCTGCTGGTGGCGGCAGGCAAACAGGGCACGATTTACGTGCTCAATCGCGACGCGATGGGGATGTACAGTCCCTCCGACAGCAACCTGCCGGCCGACGGCGGACAGGAACTGGACTTCGCGGTGGGAGCGATGTTCAGCTCTCCGGCATACTGGAACGGAATGCTGTATTACGCGGGCGACGCCGACCAACTGAAGGCTTTCGCGCTCACCGGCACGACGCCTCCCCTTTCGAGTGCACCGGTCATGACCTCCATTCAGAAATACATTGGGAGCCATTCCCCGTCGATTTCTGCGAACGGGAACAGCGATGGCATCCTTTGGGTGATCAGCGGGGGCTTGAATGCATTCAACGCATCCAACCTGCAGCAGGTGCTTTACACCTCCAACCAGGTCAAAGGCCGCGACCAACTGCCGACCACAATCGGGCACTTCATTACCCAGACCATCGCCAACGGCAAGGTGTACATTGCGACGCAGAACACTCTCCAGGTCTACGGGCTGTTGCAGAATATAGCGCTCGTGAGCGGTGGAGGTCAGAGCGCCCCCATCCTTAGCACTCTACCTCTCCCGATTCAGCTGCAGGTGCTCGACCCTTACAACGGGACGGCAATTCCGGGGGTGACGGTCACTTTCAGCGATGGCGGCAAGAAGGGCACATTCAATCCACCAAGCGCCATCTCCGATGGCAACGGGAACCTGTCGACCAGCTACACGTTTTCGAAGACCTCCGGCACGGTAACCATCACCGCCACCTCTCCCGAGGCGGCAACCCTCACCTTCGCGGAAACGGCGTTGCCCGGACCGGCGGTAAAAATGATCGCCTATATCGGGGCGCAGCAGACCGCACAAGCGGGATCGATTCTGCCCAAGCTGCTAACCGCAAAGGTCGAAGACGCCTATAGCAACGGCATTCCGGGCGTTACCACGACCTTTACAGACGAAAGCCATGCCGGCACGCTCAATCCGAACAGCGCGGTTGTGACCAACACCAGCGGACTTGCCGCGGTCAGCTACCAACTCCCGAACGCTGCCGGTCCCTACAAGGTCGAGGTCAGCGCACCGCCGCTAAAGGTGCTCACCTTTACCGAGCATGCGACGGGCGATGCTCCGGCAAACCTCGGCTTGGTTTCCGGTAACAATCAGACGGCACCTACCAATACCGCGTTGTCGCAGCCGCTGGTAGTGGAAGTCACCGATGCGGGAGGAAATCCTGTCTCTGGCGTCTCGGTCACGTTCTCGGCACCTTCAGGGACGTTCGCGGGAGCACCGGCAACGACCGGCGCAGACGGAACCGCCTCGGTCGCCTACACGACGGGAAGCAGCGGCGGCACGGTCACGGTTACGGCCGCAGTGAACGCCGTGCAAGCTCAATTCACGGTGAACGTGGACTGAGACCTGCGCCGCACAAAACCGCTGGGCGGGGGGCATGCCTCCCGGGCACGCCCCGGCAACAGTGGGCTAGAGCCGTGGGCGCAAAAATACGGTCGATGGGTGGTGCCTCTGATAGGTTTGAAATCGTGATGCCGCCGGAATCCGCACAACGGGGAAATCTCGAGTGAAAGTGTTGTGGGTGAAGGCGGGCAAGCTCCTCCCGGTCGATACCGGCGGAAAGATCCGCTCCTATAACATTCTGCGGCGGCTAGCCCGAGACCAGGAACTTACCCTGATTTCCTACTACGGCGGCCGACGAGACCCCGACTACGAGGCGGCTCTGCCCGCGCAATTTCCGCGGGCGGTGGTCCTTTACACGGCCGCACCGGACTCCGACGGGCTTCGGGGGGTCGTGGACTACCTGTGCAAGCTGCCGCGATTGGCGCCCTATTCGATCTCCAAGTTCACGCATCCCACGGTTCGTGCGACCATTCGGAAGCTCCTTACGGGCGGCCAGTTCGATATAGCCATCTGCGATTTCCTGGCTGCCTCTTTGAACTTCCCGGCGAAGCTGCCCATTCCCTGCATCCTTTTTCAGCACAACGTCGAAAGTTCGCTGTGGCAGCGCATGGCGACCACCGAGACGCATCCCCTGCGCAAGCTGTCTTATACATTGGAAGCGGCCCGCATGTCGCGCTATGAACGGCGGACTCTGGCGCGGTTTCATCACGTCATTGCAGTTTCCGAGAACGACCGGCAACAGATGCTGGAAATGGATCCAAGGTGTGAGATCACCGTAAACCCGACCGGGGTTGATACCAAACAATTTCAGGTTGCCCCGCCGTCGACCATCACGCCTCCACGAATCGTATTCACCGGCTCGATGGATTGGGAACCGAACCTGGATGCGATGGAATATTTCTGCGGCCAGATCTGGCCTCGGATTCTGGCGGAGTTTCCCGACGCGATTTTTCAGATCGTGGGGCGAAATCCTCTGGCGCGAGTGCAGCGGCTGGCTTCCCCGTCGGTCGAGGTGACGGGAACGGTGCCGTCGGTGACCGATTATCTTCGGGATGCAAGCGTGGTGGTGGTGCCGCTGCGCATCGGCGGCGGTACGCGGCTCAAGATCTACGAAGCGATGGCTATGGGTAAGGCCTTGGTGTCAACCTCGGTCGGAGCCGAGGGACTTAGCTTCGAGAACGGGCGCGATCTGCTGCTGGCCGACGACGCAGCTGCGTTTGGCGACGCGATTATTCTTTTGCTTCGCGACACCCAAGCGCGGCGGAGAATCGAGCAGGCCGCGGTCGAACTGGCGGCGCAGTTTGACTGGTCGGTGGTGGTGGAGCAGTTTGTCGAGGTGTTGCAAAGAGTGGCTTCAGGTGGCGCTGCGGGCAGATCCGCCGATGGCCACTCGTCGCCAGGCGGAAAGTAGGATCGGGTTCTTCGCTCCCGAACGTTCTCTGCTGAGAAGTCGGCGCTCGCGCCTCAGTTTGGCGTTTATGCTGCTACTCTGCCGGGTGTGCGATTCCAGTGATCGGCATCGCTCCTTAATAAAGATCGCATTCAACCCACCGCGGCCATACATCTCCTCGACTTGTATCCTCCGTTTGCGCGTCGAGCGAGCCTGCGTCATTCAACTTGCCATCGACTCCGAAGGTTTTCCGCGGTGGGAAAGGCGGTTCGGCCGGATGATCCACAGTTCGATCAAGCGCTCTCCCGACATAACCAGTGCCGTTTTGTCGAGGTGCAAGCGACAACGCGCTACAATGCAGAGCATTTTTAGCTCGGCGGCGCGGCTACGGTAAAGCGCGGGAGCGGAGAAGAAATCGTAGAGCCGCGCCGGTGAGATAAAAGTTCATTGGGCTAAACCGCAGGCAGGATGTGTGCACTATGGGTTTTGTTAGCGAGCAGGGATCCATGTGGAAGGACCAGGTTAGCCGTTGTGAGAGGAGGGACTTTGTGGACTGTGTTCCCAGGGCGCTTCTGGAAGAGCGAGTAACACAAGATAGCAGATGGTTGGCCGGAACAGTGGGTGCGGAATGCTTGTGACGCAACACGATTCCTTCGACTCGATGGTATCGAGGGATGTGTTGCAACTTTCACAATGCAGCCAGCTTTGTCGCCGAGCGTCTGTCGTGCGTTCTTAGGTTGCCAACTGGAAAAGGCTGTCGATGAACTGAATCTGGTTCTGGCTCATCTTTGGTGCAACCACGGGCGAGTCTCGGCAATCAAGATGGAATGTCTAAGGAGTTGTCGTACAAGGAATTGTTTTCGAATCTGAACGGTTTGACCGTGCGCAACGTGGTGCCAGCAGAACTGGGTTGGGTCGTCGAAGCAGAGGGATCAGATAGCGCCCTCTGTCCTGATTGTGGAATGACTTCCCATTCCCGCCATAGTCGCTACTGGCGTAAGCTTCGCGACCTCCCGCTACAGGGAGCCTCGGTTACGCTTCAGGTCCAGTTGGGTCGTTGGCGTTGCCGTAGTCGCCATTGCTTGCGCCAGATCTTTACTGAGCGCCTCGCCGACGTGCTTCTGCCGCATTCCCAGCGGACAAACCGTTTGAGTGAAGTCCATCGGCTAGTAGGCCGCGCGCTGGGCGGTCGTTCGGGGCAGCGATTGTTGCATCGGCTCGGGATGCCGTCGAGTCGACACACGCTGCTTCGCCAGATAATCAAAGGGGCAGGTGGTTCTGCTGGGCAAGACGCGATCCGAGTCGTGGGTGTAGACGACTGGGCGTGGCGTAAAGGTCAGTTGTTCGGTACCATCTTGGTCGATCTGGAACGCAGCGAGGTAGTGGATTTATTGCCCACTCGCTCGGCCAAGGTGCTGCGGGAGTGGTTGGCACGACATCCCGAAGTGAAGGTGGTCAGTCGGGACCGTCAAGGTGTTTATGCCGAAGGAGTCCGTGCCGGCGCACCCCAAGCCCGGCAGGTCGCCGATCGCTTTCACTTAACGCTGAATCTGAGGCAAGCCGCAGAGCGCGAACTGGCGGTCCGGCGACCCTTCCTGCGTCTCACTCCCAAGAACCCACGCGCACTGCCGCCTGGTCCAGGCACAAAAGCAGAGAAGGCTGAGACCAGACAGATCCCAGTCCGCACCACCGTGCAGCAGCAACACGCGGAAGTCGCCCGGGTACGGCGACAGGAAAAGCTAGAGCTGTTTGAAACCATCCACCGCATGAAAAACGCTGGCATGAAGGTGACCCAAATTGCGGGCCATCTCGGCCTCAACCGGCGGCGCCTTGACCGCTGGTTACGTCTCGACACGCTGCCCGAACGCAATCGGATGGAACCCCGACCAGGAATGGCCGAATGGTTTCGTGACTACCTACAACAACGCTGGGCCGAGGGTTGCCATCATGGTGGCAAGCTCTTTTCCGAGATCCGAGAACGCGGCTATGTGGGTGCCTACTGCACGCTAGCGAAGTTTCTTTCGCGTTGGCGCCAGTTATCGCGCGCAAAGGTCACGACGGTGTCCGCCGAAGCAAAGCCGGAGGACACACTCGCCACGCCAGCCGCCAGACAGGTTTCGCCGCAAGTGGCAGCGGCACTCTTGAGTAAATTCCGTACCGAGCTGACTCCGCAACAGGCAGAGATTGTAGACACTTTTAAACAGCAGTGTCCCGGCTTCGCGGTGATGCGCCAATTGGTTTTGAACTTTCGCTCCCTCTTGCGTGTGGGTAAGCTGGGTCCGCTGCGGCGGTGGATGAAGCGTGCGCGGAAGGCCGGCATTCATGCGCTGACGCGCTTTGTACGGACCTTACGACAAGACCTCCGCGCCGTCGAAGGCGCGGTAACTGAACCTTGGAGCAATGGACCCGTCGAGGGACATATCAACCGTCTTAAAATGCTCAAGCGCCAAATGTACGGTCGAGCGGGCGTCGAACTTCTGCGCGCCCGCCTGTTGCCCGAGTCGCGTATAACTCGCCAACGCTTGCACCAAACATGAGCCAGAACCTTGGATCGCAAGAAAGAGTGGCGCGGGCCGCAAGCTCGACGGCCGTCATGACTACATAATGCATTTCCCGCCGGGGGGCCTTCCGCCCAACGACGCATTCTGGTCGCTGACGATGGGTGATGCGAAAAACCACTTTGTGGCGAATCCACTCAATCGATACAGCGTGAGCGATCGCTCCGGCCTCGTGCCGAGCGCTGACGGCTCCGTCGACATCTACATTCAGAACACCGCTCCTACTGGTCATGAATCCAACTGGCTGCCCGCGCCGGCAGGCAAGTTCATACTCTGGCTGCGGGTATACGTGCCTGGCGCAATCATTCTCGATGGCAAGTACAAAGTGCCGCCGCTTGTCGAAGTGAAACGGTGATGCGTATGGCATACGAGCATTTACTTATATTCGGTTCGTTCATGGCCGCGGGATGGTTCCTTTTCATCTGCTTTTGGCCACGCATGATGCTGTACGCGTACAAGAGAGCGATCCTCGTTAAAGGGTTCGGCGACGGCCCCATCCCGGTCAATACGCTCTACACGCAACCCCAAGCGCTTTTTGCAGATCCCCTCCACCCGCCAGCCTCGGCCCCCAAATTGGCAACGACTGGTGTGAACCGCGACACGCTCATAATGGGCGGCTGGCTCGATCTCTCAAAAGGACCGCAAATCTTGCATGTGCCGGACATGGCCGACCGCTACTACGCCGTGCAGTTCACCGATCCATCGACCAACATCAATTTTGCCTATGTCGGCAAACGCACCACGGGAACCAAGGCCGGCGAATACCTGATCAGTGGCCCGCGCTGGAAGGGAGCGGTGCCGGAGGGAATGATGCAGATATCTTCACCAAACAATTCGGTACTCGTCTTCTGCCGCACGCTCGTGGAAAGCGACAGTGATCTCCCGGCCGCTTACGCGCTTACCAAACAGATTCAGCTCGTGCCGCTCACCAGCCGGTGACACTTTTGCCGCCGCCCGTCCGCGCAGCCTCGGCCGGAGGAACGAGCACCAAGGAATCGAGGGTATCTGAGGATTTGGGAAATGGGCATAGCAGTCGTTAAAGACGCTACTCCCGCTATGTGACGGCGGCGGATTCGGCAGTATCGCAGAAACAGGAGCAGCCTCAATGGATACGGCGTGCATGACGGATCAGAGAAGGAGGTCCTTTTGCAAAGGAAACTCGTGCGTTTTTTGCTTTTCGCTGTGTCGATGGTAGCAGCTCCAATATGGGGGCAAGATTCCAATAAACCGATGCCATCGCCCACCGGAGTGTCAGATTTCATGCAGTCGGGAGAGATAACAGAAGCACCGCTACCGGATGCGCCGTCAGCTTCCCCAAAGGGGCCACGCAGCGTCTCGGGAGACGTGCTGGATTCCAGTGACGCTGCGGTATCACCTAAGTGACCCTCTACACCAGAGGCTCCGACGGCTTCGTTTCCTCCACCGCCGCTCTGATTGCTTCCGGGTGGAGCGAACCAAGTTCCCGGGCGGGACTTTCACCCGCAGTCGTCCAGCGTTTTTCCACGGCGCACGCGCTAACGCGATGTTACACAACAACATGCCGAATCGAACGTGCTAACCCGGATTATGCGTGAAGGTGAAGAGATCTGAAGACAAAAGAAGCCTCCTCTGTTACAAACATGTTATCTAGACAATGTTTGGGCAACAAAAGAGGCTTCCCTAATGTCAGAAGATAGCACAA
>Ga0187847_10000418_pt1 | contig 48173 bp, 29 predicted proteins | sample June2016WEW_4_10_FD_132458 | JGI IMG/M metagenome (GOLD analysis project Ga0187847, IMG submission 132458) | Peatland microbial communities from SPRUCE experiment site at the Marcell Experimental Forest, Minnesota, USA - June2016WEW_4_10 | ecosystem: Environmental > Terrestrial > Soil >...
TGGTGGCTTTCTCCGATGACAGCAACGTGCAGGTGCAGAGAAGAATTCTGACGCCTCTTGTAACGGATTGCCCTTTTCGTGGCTTTATTCCCATGAAAGCACCACACAAGGACATCCGACCCAATGAGTTCACGTTTTTCTCGATCTCTGGGCCTGTTTCTCCTGTTATTGATGGGGAGATGGGCCTCCGGTGCGCAGGAACCTCTATCGCTGCGGCAAGCTATCGATGCGGCCCTGGGGCAAAACCCCGAGACAGCACTAGCGCGCGCCGGAGTTATGGATGCGACAGCGGCCGTGAGCCGCGCTCGTACCATGCTGTTGCCGAAGCTCGGCTTTACTGAAGATATTTCCCGCGGGAACGACCCGGTCTATGCTTTTGGAACACGTCTGCGGCAAAGGCAATTCACTCAAGCTGATTTTGCGCTGAATGCACTTAACTCTCCACAGCCGATAGGAAATTTCTCCACGCGCTTCTCGGGGCAGTGGCTGGCATTCGATTCTCTCAAAACGCAGAAGGAGATTCGCCGTGCGGATCTCTCCAAGGAGAGCGCGTCGTCATCGGCACGGGCTGTCGACCAACGGATCGTTTTCCGCGTAGTGGCGGCTTACCAGCAAGTTCTATACGCGCAGCGAGAGATCGAAGTGAGCCGACACGAGCAGGAGACTGCGGCGGCGCTGCTCAATTCGGTGGACGAACATGTGAAGGCCGGCCTTGCAGTCGAGTCTGACCGGATGTCTGCTCAGGTCAATGTGGCCGCGCGAAAAGAGGAGTTCATCGCGGCCGAAGGGGACGTGGAACTTGGATGGGCGTCGTTGCGCGAGGCGATAGGTGCGCCGGAGTTGAAGGCGTCTGAGTTGAAGTCGATCAAGCCGCACCTGTTTCCACAGGGTGTGCTCGAAGACGAGATAGCTACCGCTCAAAAGAGGCGCTCCGATCTGGCGGCGTTGAGTGAGGCGCAATCGGCACAGGCTTCCGCGGTGGGAGCGGCGAAATCCGACTTCGGCCCACGCGTGAGCGCGTATGGCAACTGGGAAGAAGACCGCACGTCGTTCGCTGGATCGGGCGGTAATAACTGGGTTGCCGGCGTTCAGATCAGCGTTGATATTCTTCCCTTCGGCAAGCGTGCACAACTGGCAAATGAGAGCGCGGCGAAGCAGAAGATTGACGCGCAGCTTGCCACCGCCCAACAACATCTACGGCTTGAAGTGAGCCAGGCGCACATTCATCGTCAGACCACCGCGCTGCAACTCGATACTGCGCAAGCTGCGGTGAACGAGTCGGTGGAGAGTCTCCGCATCGTGAAAAACCGCTATACGGCGGGCCTGGCCACCATCACTGACCTGCTGCGCGCCGAGGATGCCGAGCGGCAGAGCCAATCCAACTACTGGCATGCGGTGTATGCAGACGCCATGGCCTACAGCGAACTTTTATACGCCACGGGAACCTTGTCTCCCGATGCCGCGGAGGAACTGCAATGAAGAGTCTTTTATGGGTAAGCATGCTTGTCGCTTCCGCTGCAGGGACAGCGGGCTGCCATGGCGGTGAAGTTGCCGCTACGAGCGGTACTCCGCAGACCGTGCAGGCACGGGTAGTCGAAAGCCGACAGCAAGAAATTCCCGTAGACCTGCGTTCCACGGGAACGGTGCACTCGCGAGAAACCGCGCTAATCTCGGCCCAGGTCATGGGGCGCATACAACAGGTTCTGGTGCGCGAGGGCGATACCGTTCGAGCTGGACAGACCCTGGTGACGCTCGACGATGCGGCGTTGCACTCGCAAGTAGATCAGGCGCAAGCCGGCGTGAAGGCTGCCGAGCATGCGCAAGCTGCTGCGCAGACAAATGCTGCTCTGGCGACGAGCACACTCGACCGGTACAAGCAGCTTGAATCCCAAAAGAGCGTAAGCCCGCAGGAGATGGATGAGGTGTCACGGCGGGCGGAAGCAGCCGCGGCGAGTCTCGACGAAGCCCGTGCGCAGTGTGACATAGCGCGCGCGCAGGAAAGCGGAGCCCGAACCATGCTCGGATACACGCACCTGCTGTCTCCATTTGCCGGCGTGGTGACGGCCCGCATGGCTGATCCGGGAACGATGGCTGCGCCGGGCGTGGCTCTGCTTCAGGTCGATCAAGCCGGAGCGCTTCAACTGCAGGCTGCCGTCGACGAGTCCGCAATCAGTGCGATTCATAAGGGAATGAAGGTGCAAGTGGCTCTCGACGCCGGAGCGACAGCGGGTGGGGCGGCATCGAGTTTAGCGGGGACGGTGGCAGAGATCGTTCCGGCGGCCGATCCATCGAGTCATAGCTTTCTAGTCAAAATCGATTTGCCATCCTCGAACCAAACGCGCGCGGGTATGTATGGAACGGCCGAGTTCGCGAATGGCGTTCGCCAGGCAATCCTCATTCCGCGTTCCGCTGTTGTCATGCGCGGTTCGCTGAATTGTGTGTACGTCCTTGACGCGCATGAAATCGCCGAACTCCGCAACATCACGTTAGGCGCGGGGCAAGGCACGCTCATTGAAGTGCTGTCAGGCATCTCCGCTGGCGAGAAACTTGTTGACGCACCGTCTGACCGCGATCTGGCCGGGAAGCACGTTGAAGCTGGCGCAGGGGTTAGACCATGAAGCAAGACCTCGGAATCGCTGGACTGCTTGCGCAATCATTCATCAATTCCAAGCTGACAGTCCTCTTCATCGCCGCATCACTGGCCATCGGGATCTTCGCGGTAACCATCATTCCTCGCGAAGAGGAGCCGCAGATCCTTGTTCCGATGCTCGACATAACCACTGCCATGCCCGGCGCATCTCCGGCGGAGGTTGAAGAGCGCGTCACACTACCTATCGAACAACTGGTGCACGAGATATCGGGCGTCGAATATGTGTACTCGACATCGTCGCCGGGGCAGAGTCTTGTGATTGTGCGCTTTCTGGTTGGCACGCCGCAGGAAGACGCACTCATCAAGGTTTACAGCAAGCTTTACTCGAACTTTGATCGCATGCCTCCCGGAGTCTCTCAGCCGCTGATCAAAGCCCGCTCGATCGACGATGTTCCGATATTGGCGATGACTCTGTGGGGCGAGCACTACAACGGCTACCAGTTGCGTGCAATTGCTGCCGAGATGCAGCACAACATTGCTCAAATTGGAGATGTATCCGAGACTACGATCATCGGCGGACTTCCACGCAGTATACGCGTGGTCCTGAGCACGGAAAAAATGAGTGCCTACGGTCTGTCGCCGATAGCGATTGTAGGACATCTGCAAGCGGCAAATGCCAGCGTACAGGCGGGAAACTTCTCTGAGAACAACCAGGAGGTCAGGGTCGAAGCGGGCAATTTATTCAATCGCCGCGAGGATCTCGAAGCAGTCGTTGTGGGCGTTGTTCGCGGCCATCCGGTATACCTGCGCGACGTCGCCGAAACAATCGCGGACGGCGCAGCGGAGCCGGCCAACTATGTCGTCTTCGGCACCACTAATGCCGCTGCGGGAACGCAAGCCGGAGCGCGCCAATATCCGGCCGTGACGATCACCGTAGCGAAGCGTAAGGGAACGAATGCAACGGATATCTCGAATGCCGTGCTCACGCGCGTGCACGAGATGCAGGGCGTCACCGTTCCCGGCGATGTGACCGTGACAACCACACGGAATTATGGACAGACGGCGAAGGATAAGTCGGACGAACTGCTCGAACACCTGTTGCTCGCAACCTTATCCGTTACTCTGCTCGTCGCGCTCTTCCTCGGATGGCGTGAATCCGGCGTAGTGCTTCTGGCCATTCCTGTTACGCTCGGGCTAACCATGTCGGTGTTTTATTTCCTGGGCTACACCATCAACCGCGTTACGCTATTCGCTTTGATCTTCTCAATCGGCATTCTCGTCGACGACGCGATCGTGGTTGTCGAGAACATTGTGCGCCACTTCCGGCTGCCGGAGAATCACGGCCGTCCGATGAGCGTTGTCGCTGTGGAAGCGGTAGCCGAGGTGGGCAATCCCACGATTCTGGCTACCTTCGCCGTCATTGCAGCAGTATTGCCGATGGCCTTTGTCCGCGGCTTGATGGGGCCTTACATGCGGCCCATCCCCGTGGGCGCATCGGCGGCCATGCTCTTCTCGCTGATGGTTGCATTTGTGGTGTCGCCCTGGGCTGCTCTGCGGCTGGTTGGCCGGCATCTCGAAGGGGCCGAGGCGGCGCCCGAGTCGACAGTTGAGACCTGGCACACGCGGCTTTATCGCCGCGTCATGACTCCATTGATCCGCACCTCACGCTATCGCATTCTGTTCTTCATCGGAGTCGTGATTCTGCTGCTGGCTTCGATGGCGCTGGTTCCCCTGGGACTGGTGCATGTCAAAATGCTGCCGTTTGACAACAAGAGTGAACTACAGGTCATCATCAACATGCCCGATGGCACGCCGTTGGAGCAGACTGCGCGGGTCGCCCAGGCGCTTGGCGACGAGCTTGCGCGTCAACCGGACGTGCTCAACTATCAGACTTACACGGGAACATCAGGCCCCTATAACTTCAACGGTTTGGTGCGCCACTACTATATGCGCGGCCAGCCGAACCAAGCCGACATCCAGGTGAATCTGCAGTCGGCAAAGCAGCGCAGCGTCCAAAGCCACGCAATAGCCAAGCGGCTTCGCCCGGTATTGGACGCGATCGGCAGCGCCTATGGCGCGCGAATCCAGGTGAGCGAAGTGCCGCCGGGACCACCGGTGATTCAAACGCTGGTCGCTGAGGTTTACGGTCCGGATCTGGCCGGCCAGACTCAGGTGGCGCAGCAAATCAAGTCGATCTTCCAAAATACACCGGGAGTCGTAGACACAGACTGGTATGTGGAGGACCCGCAACTCAGGCTGTCGATCCGGGTCGATGAAGTGAAGGCGGCACAGCATGGCATCGCGGTTGCCGACATAGCCCGCGCCTTGGCTTTGGCCACTTCGGGCGCGCAAGTTGGCCTTATTCACGACCAGACAGCGCGCGAGCCCGTGCCTGCGATTGTCGAGCTTGACCGCGCAGACCGCTCATCCGAAGAGGGACTGGACAATATTCACTTGCCCGGCGCAGACGGCAGCATGGTTTCGTTGCGCGAACTGGTCACGGTCGAACACAAGACAATCGAGCAGAGTATTTATCACAAGAATCTGCGCCGCGTGGTTTACGTCGCCGGAGATGTTGCTGGGGCTGTAGAAAGCCCGGTCTACGCAATCTTCAAAATGAACAAAGATCTCGACCACCTCACCCTGCCGGCCGGATACACATTGACCCGATACAACTCAGTCATGCCCGAGTCAACGGACCATTACTCGATGAAATGGGATGGTGAATGGCATATCACCATCGAGGTCTTCCGCGACATGGGCCTGGCATTCGCGGCGGTACTGGTCCTCATTTATGTGCTGGTCGTGGGATGGTTCCGCTCCTTCATCACGCCGCTCATCATCATGGCCCCGATTCCGCTCACCCTGGTGGGCATTATGCCGGCGCACGCGATGTTAGGTGCGTTCTTTACCGCAACTTCAATGATTGGCTTCATTGCCGGAGCGGGCATCATTGTGCGCAACTCAATCATCCTCGTTGATTTTATCGGTGTACGCCAGCGCCAGGGAATGCCGTTGGCGGAAGCGGTCATCGATGCCGGCGCGGTGCGGTTTCGCCCGATGCTCTTGACCGCAGCCGCGGTCGTGGTGGGCGCAAGCGTCATCTTGCCGGACCCAATCTTCCAGGGGCTGGCGCTGTCGTTGATCGCCGGGGAGGTGGCTTCAACGCTCCTGGCCCGGCTTGCGGTTCCGGTTCTTTACTACGCGGTCCACTCGCGGCGCGGGGCTGGAGACGGCGCCGAGACCGCGATCACAACGGAGCAAGGAGTTTCACTATGACGGTCGAGCGGGGAGTGCGCCTGATGGGAGGCGCGATGGTGCTTATATCAATCGGGCTTGCGCATTTTGTGTCGATTTACTGGCTATGGCTGACGGTGTTTGTCGGGCTCAATCTGCTGCAATCGGCATTCACCAACTGGTGTCCGGCGATGCTCATGCTGCGGGCCGTCGGCTTGAGGGATGCGGCGTGCAGTCCCAGAAGTTGAGGCTATGGCGCAGCACAAACAAATCCGGGGAGCAAAAGCAGAGCGAATCGAGGACGAGGTTTATCGGCAGATGTTCCGTCTTGAGGAACGGCGTGCCGGTGCCGAGATAAAGCTTGCGTTGACGTTACTGCGCGCATGGATGGATTTTGACAAAAGACCTTCCGACTGCGAGGAACGAGATTGGCTCAAGAAGGTGTCTCCCATCTGCATGGAGATGATTGAGTCCGCGCTCCGAAGTGTCGGCCCTGAGCATTCGTGTAGTCCCTGATTCTCTGAATCCGCAGGCACTCATTCGGTTGTCCTTCTCGAGGAACGGTCGTAACGCGCATGCGGGCTATACTGGTATGTAAATTGGAAGATCCCGAGCAATGCGACCTGAACTCATACGGGCTACAGAATTATTGCGTCTCAACACTCCCGAAGGAGTGGAAGAGGCGATAGGGTTGCTTCAGAATACGGTCTATTCCTTCAGCATGAAGGTCTGCGGACATCCTGAGGATGCCGAAGACACAATGCAGGAGGTGCTTTTTCGCTCGCTCGGGCATTTGGCCAAAATCGAGAATCCGCAGCAACTTGCCGTCTGGCTCTATACCGTCACCAGAAATCGCTGCTGGCGCATGCGCCGCAAGCCGGCTCACGCCCCGGCCAGAATGCTCTCGCTCGACGAACTGATGCCGAGCGACCAGGAGATCGGGCTATTGCTTCAGGACGGAGGAATAAGCCCGGAACTGAGCCTGCTCGACTCCGAGCAGCACCTGCTGCTGCATCAGGCGACTCTACGCATTCCGGCTCCTCTGCGCATTGTTCTCGTGCTTCACGATATGGAGGAGTTGACCACCGAGCAGGTGGCACAGATTCTCGATCTGCAACAGGGAACGGTCCGGATTCGTCTTCATCGCGCACGATTGACCGTACGCAAGGTGATGAAGCAACTCCTGAATGGCGCAGCCGGGAATTCGGATCGCGCTGAGTCAAACGCGAAAAGGCCCAGTGTCCGCGGATCCAGTCGCAAGAAACGGCCTGATGAATGCCGCGACTTGTTTGCGAATCTTTCAGAATATATGGACGGAAAGCTGGAGCCTGTACCGTGCGAGCAGATGAGAACACATATCGAGGCCTGCCCATCCTGCGTGGCATTCTTGCGCGACCTCCGCGCTGCCATCGATCGCTGCCGCTCTCTGGACCTTCCCTGCAACTCAGATCTATCGCCACGACTGCGCGCTATGTTGACGCGGGAATACCTGCGCATGCTGGTAGTGTCCGCCGCAAAATAAATTTGTAAGTATCTGTAACGAAATGCTCCTTTTGTGTCTTTCTTCTACTGAAGAGGAGTATCGCCATGGAAGTAACAGTCAGGCATTTGGACCATGTTAAGTTTTCCATTCATTCACGGTCACATTCGATTCTCCGCGACCAGCCAGCCGAGAATGGGGGGACTGACGAAGGCATGACACCCCCGGAGTTCTTGCTCGCCTCCCTGGGTTCTTGCGCGGCATTCTATGCGGTTCAGTATCTCAGAACCCGCAATCTCGACGATCGTGGAGTCGAAGTCTCTGTAACCGCGGAGAAACTGAAGCAGCCTGCCAGGCTCGGCGATTTCCGAATTCATCTATCTTGCCCGGGGCCGCTGACTGAAGAGCAGACGGAAGGAGCGATGCGATCCGTGCATCATTGCCTGATTCATAACACTTTCCTGAACCCGCCCGAGATCAAGATCGACCTGGTAGTGGGAGAAGCAGCGCTTCAGCAATAGCGGATCCCGATCGATATTAGTGAATCTTAAACGGACTATACTTGGTACCGGAGTTTCCACGATGAAGATGAAGACAGTGACCTCGACGGGAGTAACGCTCGCTTTTGCGCTCCTTATGATGCAGAAGTCATCGGGCGCCGGCGGAAAGCAGGGCACATACAGATCGTCTATCACCGAGTGGTCTGATCTCGGTGCACCTTTATGCCGCCAGGGAAGAGAACCGGGGCCAACTCGACTTTGTCTCGCACTCTTCACGATCGAGTACTCCCGCCAGGCCCATCAATACCCTCGACGCGCAAGCTGGACAGCTCATTGCACAATTGCCCACGACGTTGCAGTCCTGACAAAGGTATGCTTTAGCAAGCGGAATCTGTTGCAGCACGGTGTGACTCATGGTCTCTACAAATCCTTCCCGATGAACAAAGGTCAATTCGCATCCATCATGACTGCGGGTAACGATGCAATTCGCCAGATGCGTTGTTCATCCCTACCGATTGGCAGCCCATCCCCTTGGCGCAAGATTGCCGCTCAGTCGTGCAAAACAACGTTGACAAGTGAACTGTTTATTTGAATCCCACTGCCGTTGTAGGCGATGTAGCCAAGTTCGCGAAAGCGATTGAGAAAGAAGCTGACCCGGGACCTGGTGGTGCCTATCATCTCCGATAGGGTCTCCTGACTGATCTTGGCGATAACCGGTATAGGCTTCGTTTCCTGGCCGAAGTTAGCCATCAGCATGAGCAGCCGGGCAAGACGCTTTTCGCTCGAATTGAATAGGTGGTCAACCAGATCCGCTTCCATGCGGATGTTGCGCGAAAGCAGGTGCGCTAGAAACTGCTCGGCAAACTCCGGCTCACGATGCAGTAGGTCTTGCATGACCTTCTTTTCGATGCGAATAATTGTGCTGGTATCGAGTGCATTGGCAGAGGAAACGCGAGCGGACTGACCCGCCAGAGAGGCTTCACCGAAGAAGCTGGCGGTTGGAAGGTGGGCGATTACCGCTTCCTTGCCACTCATCGAAACAACGGTAAGCTTCACGTTGCCGCTCTGGATGTAGTAAACCGCATTAGAGGGGTCGCCTTGCGAAAAAATCGATTCACCGGTTAGATATTCACAACGCGATTTTCCGGCTACTAGCCTGTTGATCGGAATCTGAAGATCGATTGCACTCCCTTGCACCGGTAGAGCGCTAGCCTGGTTGGAGACGACCTTCAGTTTGCGATGCTCAGCCGAAGGCAAAGGGAAGGAGTGGTCCAGCGAAACCCTGGATGCCGTACTCGTCATAATTTCGCAGCTTGTGGCCATGATCGGTACCTTTCAGTCTTACTTAGTGAGTGCAAGTGTCTGAATTAGTGTCATCCTTGCAATGTCGATATAACCAACATACCGGGTTCCGAAAACGAATAACATCGGTGAACACTATTAATGATGTAGGCTTTGGCATGTGAGCTGTGTAGGGTTTTCCTTACGCCGAGCACGTGATCTAGCAATGTGACATATAGGCCATAGCGCAGCCATCGCCTTCGACCTAGCCTATGTCTTTTCTTTTGTCATGGTGGTTCGATAGGCGCCGGGGATTGTGCTCAGGCATCAGGAAGGTCGAAAGGCTTTTTATGGAGGACCTCGAAGCGAGCTGAGCCATCGCTCCTATTTAGCTCGATCATGGAAGTTCTCATGCGAATGCTCCGGAGCGGAATCATTAAGCCCTATAGCTAGTTTCCGACGGGATTCCGCACGAACTTCGCGCCGCCGTTCAATATCATATTAATCGCCGGCGCCAGGTCATCTGAAGCGCTGTTCTTGTTGATGTAAGCTGCGGCCCCAGCCAACAGGCAGCGTGTCGCATACTGGTTTTCAGGCTGCACACTTACCATGATCACTGGGAGAAGAGGGTAGATGTGCTTCACGTCCTTCAGCACGTCCAACCCATTACGACCCGGCATATTGATGTCGAGCAACAGGAAGTCATGTTGAGATTTGACCAACTGGGTCATCACCTCGTCTCCGTTCGAGGCTTCAGAAAAGTGGGTGCCCAGAAATGCATCGTCCAAGATCTCTCTCAGGCCGCGCCGCACGTTCGCGTGATCGTCTGCAATCAGAATATTCATCGTTGTATTCATTGTGTCTGGCCGCAACTTCGACCTTGAAACTACAATACCTGACACCAGAAGGAATTGGCATCAGCAAAGCCCGTGATTCTTGTAGGGCTTTCACGTTCTGTCTGTAGGGTTATTCCTACACCAACAGGTCGACCTAATCGATCAGGCTGTTCGTCATGGCGTAGCGGGTAAGTTCGGCGTTGCTCTTCATGTGCATCTTTTCCATTATGCGAGCCCTATAGCTGCTGATCGTTTTCACGCTGACGTGGAGCCTGTCGCCGATCTCCGTCAAGGAAACGCCTTCGGCAATCAACCTCATAACTTCGTGTTCGCGGTCCGAGAGCAGCTCATGCAAGGGTTTGTCGACAGGCTCGTCCAGACTAGAGATCAGTGTCTCCGCGAGACTCGTACTGATGTAGCGCCCGCCGCTCATAATCTTTTTCGTCGCGATCGCCAGTTCTTCGGGAGCACTTTCTTTATTGATATAGGCGGCTGCGCCAGCTCGCAAACAGCGCACGGCGTACTGGTCCTCAGGGTGGCAGCTCAGTATGATTACGGGTAGCCGCGGATACGTGTGCTTTACATCGCGCAGCACGTCCATCCCATTGCGCCCGGGCATATTGATGTCCAGCACGAGCAACGCTATCTTGGTTTTCTCCAGGTGGCTCAGAACCTCATCCCCGTTACCCGCTTCAGAGAAATCCGCCCCAGGAATAGCATCCGCCAGGATCTCTTTCAGCCCGCGCCGCACGACGCCATGATCGTCCGCAATCAGGATGTGCATACTTCACTCCTCTCAGCACGTGGACTGTCCATGGGAACACGAACAGTAACTGTCGTCCCGTTGCCGGGCGTGCTTGAGATCTGTACGTCGCCTCCGCAGAACTGTGCGCGTTCTTTCATGCCCAGGAGTCCCAAAGACCCAAGAGAGTTTGACAGGTCGGACTCACAGAAGCCTATTCCATCGTCTTCAACAGTCAGTAGGATGTTTTCATCTTCCTGGCTCAGCACGACGCGCACCGACTTCGCCTGCGCATGCCGAGTCACATTGGTCAGACACTCCTGGAAGATGCGGAAAGTCGCAGTGGCCCGGTCACCATCCAAGTGTAAATCAACGGGGGGAACTGAAACCTGGCACTGAATACCATTGCGTGAAACGAACTCGTTAGCCTGCCATTCAATGGCTGCCGCTAGGCCGAGGTCATCCAGAACTCCAGGACGCAGCCCGCTGCAAATCGTGCGCACTGCCTTGACGCCATCGTTGATAGACTGAATAGATTCCGCTATTCGAGCGAGCACTTTGTCTTCCGAAGCAGGAAGATGACGAGTCATCCAGGTCATGTCCATTTTGATCGCGGTCAGGATCTGCCCGATTTGATCGTGCAGATCGCGTGCGACCCTTTTGCGATCCTCTTCGCGCACCAGTTGCAGGCGCTCTGCCAGCGCGCGCAGTTGTTCTCTTTGCAGGACAAGCGACTGTTCCGCCAGCTTTCGTTCAGTGATATCGCTGTTCACCACCAACACGCGAGGAGGTTCTCCGCGCTTGCCCCATTGCAATGCCCAGCGACCGGCCACCACAACACGCCTGCCGTCCTGCGCGATCTTGACCAGGTCTCCCTCCCAGTGTCCTACGCGCGTCAATTCATCTCTGACCTCAGCGAACGGATGCGGAAACTCGGTTTGGAGCATCTCGTGCGCAATCTTGCCGGCAGCCTGGGCTTTGGTGTAGCCCAGCATCGCTTCTGCACCGCGGCTCCAAAACAGAACTCTTCCCTCCATGTCGATCACAAAGACGGAGTCCTGCGTGAGCTCAAGCAGCGCAGCCTGTTCGGCGAGCGCTATCTGCTCCTGCCGCCGCTCCGAAACGTCGCGGAAAATCAGCACGACACCTATGACTTCACCTTTAGCTGCGAGAATTGGCGCGGCACTGTGCTCGACCGCAATCTCCCGGCCATCTCTTGTGACCAGGTCCACATGGTTAGCCACTGCCAAAACCTGCTTCTCTTTGAGCACGCGGAGCACTTCATTGTCTGCGGTCAAGCCGGAAGCTTCATTGATGAGCCTGAGTACATTTCCGATTGGTTGGTCTAACGCTTCTTTCGGCTGCCATCCTGTCAGAGCAGCTGCAATCGGGTTGAGGAAGGTAATTCGGCCCACGCTGTCCGTTGCGATAACAGCCTCACCAATACTGCCCAGAGTAGCGGTCCATCGCTCCTCGTTTTGCAACAGCTTGGTGCCCAGCTTTTCGACATGGTATCGAGTGAAGAACGCAAGAAAGATCCCTGATCCCAAGCAAAGAAAAAGGCAGCTTGTGATCATGAACATCCATCGACGGTGCGCGGCTTCGACGCGCTCAACGCGCAACGCTTCTTCCAGACTCTGGAAGGCTGCGATCTGCTCTCGCAGGGAATCCAGTCTGTATTTTCTTTGTTGGTCCTCAATGAGGGTGGGATCAGCTTTTCCCGCGCGGTGAAGGCCGATGACTCGGCTGTCGTACTCTTCGGAATCCTGATAGCCGGCGTAAACCTGCTTCAGACGTTGCTGCTGTGAAGGGTTGTCGTCCATCAGCCGATACAAGGCCTGGAATTCGGGATCAAATCGCTTCGTGCCCTCGACGTAAGAACGAAGGAAGTTCTCATCTCCAGTTACGAGATACCCGCGCTTCGCGGATTCCATGTCTACTAGTAGCTTCAGAAGATGTCCCGATTGATCGAGAACCCGATCGGTATGGTCAACCCACTGCAAGGACTTGTTCAAGTCGAAAGTTTCCCACAAAAGCAGGGCAGCAAGAGCAGCGGTGACCACTATGGGAACCACAATCACTCGGCGAAGCAACGATTTGAATTTGAGGTACTCCATCGTAACGAAGGACTCCTACCAGGAGATCGAACTGAGCAAATATACTGTATTACTCGCTGAATAAGTAGTTCCTGCCAGCGATCTAATGAAGTCTGCAAGACGCAACTATCCGAGAACGACCACGGCGTGCCAACTGGTGAATCAGTTTAATGAAGTGGTCGGTTTGGCAGACTTTGATTGCGTCCGCGGAATGTCGATGATTAGCGGTTTTGTGGAATTGTCATCCGGAAAGTTATCGTGCAGAATCACGTTGAGTAGAGATCCGTGCACTCGAATGCGACCGTCGTAATCAATAAGACCAAGGTCGCGAAAGCGGTTCAGAAAGAAGCTGACCATGGACTGCGTGGTGCCAACGGTCTCCGCCAGAGTCTCCTCGGAGACATCGGGAATCAACACTTCTGATTTGCCTGACTTTCCAAACTCCGCCATCAACAGAAGTGTCCTCGCCAAACGTTTCTCGCTGGAGTTGAAGAGTTGGTCGACAAGATCGCACTGGATGCGCATACCACGAGCAAGAAGGAATTGAACGAATACAGCCGTTAGGGGCTGCTCCTCGTGCATCACGCGGAGTAATTCCCCCCTCTCCATCTTGAGGGCGGTGCAGTCGGTTGTGGCAGTGGCCGTGGCCAAATGCAGAGCGCCGATGCTTGCCAGCGACTCTTCTCCCACAAACTCTCCTGGGGAGACGAGAGTGATTGTGGCTTCCTTGCCGTTCTTGGCAACGACAGTCAGCTTTGCCTTACCACTCTGAAGATAGAAGACTGAATTGGCAGCTTCTCCCTGCGAAAAGAAGGTTTGCTTTTCGAGTAGTTTGACGATAGTGCGCCCAAGCCCGGCACTTGCCAAAAAGGTGTCTGTATCGAATGCGGGCTTCTCATGCTCAAACATCAATAGCGCTCCCACTAAATGGTTTTGCATCTTGGCAATAAACGTGGCGCAAGTTCGAGGCTGCTGGTTTTGATGAGGGATGCCGCAACCACGACAAGCTCATGCTCGGTTGTCGAAACCTCGCTTGGAAGAACTGGCCAAAATGGAATATCGGGCGCACAAATGGCTCACCTGCAGGGACAGCTGCTTTAGCGTCGCATAAACGAGTGAAAGGAGCAGGTCAATATAGCTCAGTGAATCGACTTAGTTTCATGAAAAGCTCGAGCAAGACCCATTCTTTTTCACCCGGTCTCGATTTGCAATTTGACACAAAGTAGATGCATCTTTCGGGGAAAACACCCGCACGACCTGGCTGACCAATGGAATAGAGGCGAAATACGTCCGGGTGAGTGAGATAGCTCGAAGGCCGGGGCCTTTGCCGCTTATGTGCTGGTCCCCGTCATGGAAGCCCTGCATCTCCGTCGGGTTCCACCAAAATCGTTGCCTCAAGTGCCATTGAGCTCGGGGATGCGCAATCAGTTCCGGCGAGGCTTTCCGGCAATGATGCAGTCTTCGAGGCAGACTGGAGGAACATCTGGCTGGCGACGGCTTTCCGAGTTGCCATTTTTCCATTGCAGATCTGTTCGGCCGTCACAGATACATCGCCAGTTGGGGGTGCACCCGCTGGTGGGCAGATCCGCGGGCCTTCCTGTTCTGCACATGCTCAGTATCGTTCGTTTCGATACTTACGAACCGGACTATTCTGGTCCTATGTTCCGAAGCTTCAGGTGGAATTCCGGCGCTGGAACAGGAAACGTGAACGCGAAACGTACCTGACCGCGCACCTTCATGATCTGCGATTCGTGAGATCGACTCCCAGAGCCGACACACGAAACGGCCTTCGCTTCAACGAAATCCAATTCGAAAGTTATCTCTCTGCCCAATACTTCGCGATCGGAATCATGCAGGAAGAAGAAACCGCCTTAATCGGCAGAATGTCGGCTTGCTCGTATTTCGAATCGCCGCGGACCTCTCGGCGAGACGTAATCGAGCAATGGCGCTCAGACGGTTGGCCACCTGGATGGGAAACTAACTTGAGTCCCCTGAAAAACTTCCAATCTGCCAACCGCGTTGACGGAACTCACAGGGCCACTTTCAATCGCGAAACGCAGTGCAAAAATGACAACTTTGTTTCTTGCCGCAGGTTCTTCGCCCCGGCTGCTTCGCTCAACCCACGAGCAAAACAGCCGAGCGCCGCATGCACGCATTTTTGGCCTACGCCGAGCATGCCCTCATCTAAAGAGGCTGCGATTCACGGATGTTCAAACTATTTGTAAGCGATCAGTTTGTCGGTTTACTAGGCAGGAATCGCCACGGGAGTTGCAGAATTCGGGGCGCATAGTCGAAACTTAGTTGGCCATGGGCATCGCTCGATCTCTTGCCTCTCTAGTCTGTGCCGGCTTCCTGGCAGCTTTGCCTGCCGCTGCTTCTCATCTGGTTACTGGAAATGGTTTTGGATTCGCAGTGGTTTCGCCGGAGACCGGAACGGTAACCAAGTTCTACGCGCATCCCTACAGTTTTGTTAGACCAGACAGCCTGAAACCTCTTAGCGAAGGTGTGGAAACCGCGAATTTCATTCAAGAGATTGGGTGGGGCGACGGAGCGGGAAAAGACGCATCAGCAGAGTACGAGGACGACTCGCAGGTCATCCGCATTCGCAGAAGCGATGGCGAAGGTCTTTGCTTTATGCCGTTCGGTCTGCGACAGACAGCTCTCATCCTAAGCTGGGAACCTGGTTCCGCAGAGGCGCGGCGAGGCGGGTTGCATCTGAAATGGAGCCGACCGATCCGTTCTCAACGAGCGGTGCAGATGTTTGGCATGGAAATGCGTCTGCTGAAATTCGAGGGTATCCAGGAGTCCTTGTTGCTGATTCCGCTGGGTGAAAGGCGGGCCGGGCCAACGCAGCCGCAACAGATCCTGGCCACCAGCCTGGGGTGGGCTCTCATTTCACTTGAAAGTGATCGCGAACTGGAAGAGACGGCTGGAGAGTTCAACCGCTGGCGCGCGGGATTGACGCTGCAGGCACTGGCGAAACGGGAGATTGAGGAGATGGAGCGCTGGCGGACCAAGCCGGCGGTGCAATTCACCGGGGACGAAGAACGGCACCTTTGGCGTCAGAGTGAAGTCATGCTTCGTATGGCGCAAAGCCGCGAGCCCAATCGTCCAGGTCGATACGGCAACGGGCTGATCGTGGCGTGTTTGCCGGACGGCGTGTATTTCACGCCGTGGGTGCGGGACATGGCGTACGCGGTGGTTGCACTGGCACGCATGGGACACCAGAGCGAGGCGAGGGCCGGGCTGCTGGCTTACTTCAATGCTCGGCCTACGGGGAAAATGCGTGCGGAAACCGCAGGCGCCGACTACCAGATTTCGGTGGTTCGCTACTTCGGAGACGGAACCGAAGAGCCATTCTTTACCGAGGAGGGCGCTACCAATATCGAGTTCGACGATTGGGGGCTTGCGTTGTGGGTACTGGGCGAGTACCTGCATAAATACGACGATCCAGGGCTGCTGAAGATCCCGACTTATCGGGGGCCGTTGTACGAGAGCGCCAGGGATTACGTGGTGAAACCGCTTTTCAAAAACCTGGAGAGGTACGATCATGGCCTGATCGTTGCCGCCGACACGTCGATTTGGGAGGAGCATCAGAAAGACAAAAAGCACTTCGCGTTTTCCACGGCCATGGCCATTGTGGGTCTCAAACGCTTCGCTGAGGTTGCGCGCCTTGCCGGAGACGAAGCGACCATGAGCGAGATCCAGAATCATGTGGCACAGCTTGAAAAGGGGTTCAATGCTGCTTTCATCCGAGACGGGAAGCTGCACGGAACGCTGGAAGAAGGAGTGAAGAACGATATTGACGGCGCTCTATTGGCGATCATTAATTTCGGGGTTGTGACGGATCCGGTGATTGTGCGCGACACGGTGGAGAGGATGGAGCTTTTGAAAGTGGCATCCGGCGGCTACCGGCGAGTCCGCGGCACTTACACAGATCCAGCCATCTTTGAGTATTGGTACGAACAGGAGGAGTTTCTGTTTGTTGATTTCAGCCTGGCGGAAGTGTATCGGCGGCTGGGAAGGACTGCCGAGGCAGCCGCGATTCTTAAGCGCATCGTTTCGAAAGCAGCTGCAGATCACAACATCATTCCTGAAATGTATGTTGCCGTGCCCTGCCGTCTGTTCCCAGGAAAGGTGGGCGACCCCACGGGAGCATTGCCTATGGTGGGATACGGCGCAGGAGAATATATCCTCCACGTCTTTGAACGCGAGGCATTAGAGAGCAGGCATTGAGACAATGCGGGCTTGCAGCCTCAGGGAAAGTTCTGTACGAGGGTGATGTGGCTGCCTGCGTTCACCTCATCAGTGAGCAGCAACTGATCCTCATTGCGATCGATGGTGATTCCGGAGTAGGGCGGGGGATGCCGGCTCAGAGTTGCGACCGTGGAGATTTTGCCGCTTGACGGCTCATAGAACTGGATATGCCATATCGGCTGACTGGCGTCGAGAAAATAAATGCCGGAATTTGTGACGGCCCAGTATCCCCAGAAGCCATCTGCCGGTTGGGGCAAAATGCGCGTGTCTTGACCGCCTCCCGAAGGCATTCGCCAAAGACCAGAGGCGTCAGCTTTCGTGAAATAGATCCACTTTTCGTCAGGCGATTCCATGGCCAGATATCCGCCGTTCACGGTGACCCGCTGTGGCTGACCGCCGGCAGCGGAAACCTTCCACGTTTGCCAGGCGTCGTCACGGTTTGATGCGAAATAAATGAACTTCCCGTCGGCCGACCAGCGCGGCAGAATGTCGTTCGAGTTACCGGTTGTCAGCTCTCGCCGCGCACCACCGGCAGCCGAAATAACAAAGATGTGCGAATGACCCTCAGGCCTGGAGTCGAAAGCCACCTGCTGACCATCGGGGGAAAAGGAAGGGCTGCCGCTGAGACCGCGTCCGCCCCAGGTGAGCTGCCGCAGGGTTAGACCATCGCGAGAGGCAAGCCACAATTCCTGCGCTCCCGACCGCCAACTTTGAAACGCAAACCGCGAACCGTCGGGAGCAAAAGACGGCGCGGAGTCCTGCTGCGTGGAAGAAACGACCGCAGCGGCCTTGTCCGCCTCTCGATGCCTGCCGGCTTCGCGGCTTGCGTGCATGCGCAGGCCGAGGACGTCCCACGTCGCTGAACTCTCTGTGTAGAGCAGGGAATGATTGTTGGGGGAAACTGCGGGCTGGAACGCGTCCTCTGCGCCCACCGGCAATCGTTGCGGCTCCCCGCCGCGCAGGGATACTTTCCAGAGTGCAAATTTTCCGCCGCGGTCCGAAGAGAAAATAATTCCGCTTCCGTCCGCAGTCCAGGTCAGGCTTTCGACGAGTCGCCGGTCGTGGGTGATCTGCCGCGGAACACCTCCCGCCGTGGCAACAACATAGATATCGCGGACCGCGCCCTCGATGGCGCGGACGAACGCGATCTGACTTCCATTGGGAGAGAAGGCGGGATTCACATCGCCATCCCAAACGTGCGGCGGAGTGGTGATAGGATGCGCCTGAAGCGTGCCCAATGAGAGCAAATAGATGGACGACGGCCCGCCATCCGGGAAAATCAAAGACTTGCCATCGGGAGACCAGGAAAGCGCCCGCTGTTCCCAATGCGCCCTCCCTTGCGGTGTGTAGAGCTTCTGCGGCTGCCCTCCAAGGCTTGAGATCGAATAGAGACCCAGGCCTTTGCCGGTGTCCGCCCAATAAGCAATTCTGGTTCCATCGGGAGACCAGACAGGTGAGTAGTCCGACTCGGGCGAATGGGTTAGGCGCAGTAATGTCTCGTTGCCGATCTGCTTGATAAACAGGTTGCGGCTGCCGTCCTCGGCACTCTCCCAAACAAATACGACACTCGTTCCGCCCGGTGAGAACGAAGCCTGATCCTGCTGTCCGGTATACGAGGTGAGAGGAATGACGCTGAATGCCGGAAGCGCGGGGTGAGCGCGCGCTCGCCATACCAGGTACCCGAGAGTCGTGGCCACTGCCAGAACCAGAATGGCTGCGAGTGACCATAGACTTCGCGGAATTCTTGGATGTGCGCCGGGACTCGTCTGGGGACTGCTTGCCATTTCAGGAATGGGCAAGGGAAGCGGACTCGTGCTGAGATCCTCAGTAGGAGCAGCCGTTGGCGCCTGGACTGCGGTTGCCTGTATTGCGGATGAAAGTTTCGTGTCGTCCTGCGCCGCGTAGTCGAAACGGCGCACCTCGGCAACGAGCCGGTAACCCGCTTTGGGGATGGTCTGGATATATCGAGGAGAACGCGAGTCGTCCCGCATCTCGCGGCGTAGCACTGAAATACACCTGGTGAGCGCATCATCGCTGACGAAGGTATCGGGCCAAACCGTCTCAATCAAACGCTCTTTAGTCAGAACATGCCCTGGAGACGTTGCCAGTTGCACCAAGACCCTCATCACCTTCGGTTCAAGGTGAATGGTCCTGTTGCCGTCTGAGATCAGGTTCAACTCGGGTTCGACAGTCCAGTCGGCAACCGAAAACTTCCCCTCTAAAGGCAGATCAACCGGCATCGCATTAAGTTTACCATCGGGAAGTAGAGCAATTAAGACCTTATATTTCAGCAACTTGCGTTTCATCGGAAAATCATCAGAGTTTCCTCGGAATGCCGTCAAGACCATCGTTTCGTCTGAGGCCTAGCTTCATCCGGTTGCCGATTCCCCGGCAAAGGCGCTGGGACCCGCAACCAAGGCCAATCAAATGAATGTCATCGAAGTCGAAGTTGAATTGCATTTTACGAATGACGCAGCAGGAGGAAATATGTCGTACGAGAAAGGCAAGCTGCCACTGGCTTCCCATAGATTGGTGCGGCCGCACAGAAATTGGATCGGGCGGGTATTCTGCCTGTTCCTGATTTTGACCGCAACCTTCAGCCTGGTTCCCGCTTTGCGGGCGCAGGTGACTTCAGGCACGATCTTCGGCTCAGTACAAGATCCCACCGGGGCCCTGATTCCCACTGCGACAATTCGAGCTACAGAACTTTCCAAAGGAATCACGCGCACTGCAACCGCCAGTTCCACCGGTACGTTTTCACTCCCCAATCTGCCCCCCGGAAATTACACTCTCGACGTGACAGCCCCCGGATTTGGAACACTCTCCAAGTCGGGAGTGATCCTGAACGCGGCCGACAATCTGAACGCCGGCATCTTTACCCTGAAAATTGGAACGACAGCCAGCTCCGTTACCGTTACGGCCGACAACGGCCAGTTGCAGGTGCAGGCCAACTCCGGCGAGCGCTCGGACCTGATTACCGGTCAGCAACTCGAAGAGGTGGCCACCAACGGTCGCAACGTGCTCGACTACCTGCGGCTGATTCCCGGCGTGGCCGGTGTCGGCCAGTTCGGAGCCTCGGGCACCGGTGGCATCGACTCTTACAACATCAATGGCACGCGCGCCAACTCGCACGAGTTCACCCTCGACGGCGCCTCCGACGTGGATACCGGCAACAACGGCGGTACGCACGTGACGATTAACCCCGACGCCATCTCGGAAGTGAAGGTGATCACCTCGAACTACCAGGCCGAGTACGGCAAGGCCTCGGGCGGCCAGATTTCCGTGGTCTCCGCTGGTGGAACCAACACTCTGCACGGTAACGTCCACTACTTCCATCGCAACGACGGCATGAATGCCACCGGCTGGTACAACAATTTCAACGACATTCCCAAGGAACTCTACCGCTACAACACGGAAGGCATTGCTCTCGGTGGTCCCATCAAGAAGGACAAGCTCTTCTGGTTCTTCTCGACGGAGCACTACCAGCAGCTCGTTCCCGGTGGCACAAATTCCTACTATGTGCCCACCACGGCCGAACGCGCGGGCGACTTTTCGCAGAGCATCGACAGCAGCGGCAATCCGCTCACCATCTATAAACCCGGCACAGGGACTGCGTACCCAGGCAACAAGATCACTTCGAGCGACATCAACCCGGCTATCCAGGCGGTGTACAACCTTTACGTTCAGCCGAATGTGTCCGGCTACGGCACCGTGCAGGACTCCTACAATCGCGTGGACGCACTTTCGTTCGACAACCCTCGGCACGAGTACATTGGCCGCGCCGACTACCAGATCACGCCCGGCGAGCGCATCTTTGCGCGCTGGATCGGAAACTACCAGTCGACCGTCGCTCCGGTGGGACAGCTCGGTCTACCCTGTGATGGCGAGATTCAGATTGTCGGCGGCTGCTTAAACACGCAGAACGGCTGGAATCTGGCCGTCGATCTGACCAGCACTCTGAAGCCCAACCTGCTGAACGAAGTCAGCGTCGGACCCAGCGAATATCGCTCCGACACCACCGGCAACAATGGCAACCTCTCCGTTGGCGCCAACAACATCAATCTGCCGCTGCTCTTCCCAGTGACCAGCACCACGTCGATTCCTGATGTGGGCTACAGCGGCAACGGTCAGAGCTACGCCTGGTCTTACTTTGGCGCCACGCCGTGGTATCAGGCCAACACAACCATCAACGTGAACGACAACCTGACCTGGGTGAAGGCGAACCATACGATGAAGTTTGGTGTCTTCTACCAGCGCAACCGCAAAGACCAGATTGCGTGGGGCAACTCGAACGGCCAGTTCAGCTTTAACAACTGCGCCACGTCGAGCAGTCCGACGAACTGCGCTTCCAACCTCGGTTCTCCCTTTGCCAGCGCGCTCCTCGGCGACTTCCAGTCGTTCGATCAGTCGAGTTCGCGGCCCATCGGTTTCTTCCGATACAACCAGCTTGAGTTCTACCTGCAGGACACCTGGCAGATCACGCCGCGCTTCACGCTCGACTACGGAGTGCGCTTCGTGTGGATTCCCCCGCAATATGACGAAAGGAATCAGATCGCGCTCTTCGACCCCGCATCATACGTGCAGGCGAGTGCGATCCACATTGATCCCAGCAGCGGCAACCCGATTCCTGGCACGGGCAATCCTCTCGAGGGTATGGCCTACGCCTCCAATAACACCCTTCCGAAAGGCGGATGGGATGATCGTGGCGTCATGCCGGAACCTCGCCTTGGCTTTGCGTGGGATCCGACCGGCGACCACAAGGGCGTGGTGCGCGGCGGCTTCGGCATGTCGCATGACCGCGAAGAAGGCAACCTGGTCTTCAACCCGGCCTTCAACAACCCGCTGATTGAAACCACGCCGTCGATCAGTTCGCCGACATATCTGAACTTCAGCCAGATTTCGAATGCGCCGCAGTCTTCGCCCGGTACGCTTAGCTCGATTACCGGTGTGGAGCGAAGCGGTCAGGTCCCGACTGTGTATAGCTACTCTCTCGGTGTGCAGCGCGAGGCAGGCTGGGGTGTTACGTACGACATCGCCTACGTAGGCACGCAGTCGCGCCACCTCATCACCAACTACGACATCAACACGATTCCCTATGGAACGGCATTCAGCAAGGCAGCGCAGAACCCTGCGAACTTCCCTGGCGGCATTGTGCCGAATGTGGAACCAAACCTTCCGCCCGAGTATGCTGCTGCCGGCTACAGCTTCAGCGGCCAGTATGCTTATGCGTCTGACTACCTGGCTCCTTACTGGGGCTACGACCAGCTTCCGTTCACCAAGTTCAACGGTACGGCCAACTACAACGGCCTGCAGGCCTCTCTGCAGCGCCGCTTCAGCAGGGGCCTGACCTTCGGCGCGGTTTACACGTGGTCGAAGTCGATGACTACGGAGTCGAACGACAACGGCTTCGTCGATCCTTTCAACCCGCGGCTCTATAACTACCAGGTCGGGTCGTGGGATCGCAGGAATGTGGCGGCCGTCAACTACGTCTATGACATTCCTGGCGTGGTGAAACACTTTGGCGGGCCGCACTGGCTCGGATTGCTCACGGATAACTACGAGCTCTCAGGTGTCTCGAATTTCATGACCGGCACTCCCAACTGGACGCAAATCTATATTCCGGCCAATCAGTTCGACGGCGGACGCCAGTACAGCAAGCTACCTCCTGTGACCCTCAGCGTCGACACGAACATGAAGCCGATTCTGCCTGCCATCGGTCATCCTGACCCCGGCACGCCGGACCGTCTGCGCGCGGGTGGAATGCAGACATGGGATATGTCGCTGTTCAAGAACATCCCACTGCCCGGCAAGCAGGAGCGCTCGGTTCAGCTGCGCTGTGAAACCTACAACATCTTCAACCACCCCAATTTTGCGACCAAGGACTTTGGCGCGAACGTCACGCTGCCCAGCTACAACGGGAATGGCACCTACACGCCGGAGTCGATTTCGCTCGATACCGGCTTCGGGCAGCCGACCAGCGTGTACAGCCAGTTAGGCCCAGGCGGTCCGCGCGTCATTCAGCTTGGTGCTCGCATCTCGTTCTGACAGCCGTACGGCACGGAGCTTCACAGCTTCGTGCCGTATCCTTCTTCAAGCAGACCTAGGCGCCAAATTCTGTTTTGACTCCCCGCCGACTCTTTCTCTTCCGAACGAGCGGCGATGTCGGGCATGATTTCGCTGCTGCTCCGTTCGAGAGTTTTGATTCGCTTCTGAATACGCATCATGGATACGCTCATGCGCACAAAATACCGCGGCTTCATTCTTTTTTGCTTTCTGCTCTCATTCTGTCTTGCTGAATCCCACACCCAGTCGGTCGCCGTGTATCAAACCACGCCTGACCTCAAGCAGGCTCTTCAGCAGGGCCCCGCGCTTTCTTTCGCATCCAACCCCACCGCCGGAAAAATCATCACTGTCGATGACTCCCGCCAGTTCCAGACCATCGACGGCTTTGGCGCCGCAATGACCGACTCTTCCGCGTGGCTGCTTGAAGAGCAATTGTCCGCGGTTCAACGCACTGAAGTCATGCGTAAACTTTTCGACCCTCAGCACGGCATCGGAATCACCTTCGTGCGCGTTCCGCTGGGCGCGTCGGATCTTGCGCGCAATCACTACAGCTACGACGACATGCCTCCCGGCCAGCGCGATCCAGGCTTGCAGAAGTTCTCCATCGATCACGATCGCGAGTACATCCTACCGGCACTTCGCGAGGCAATCAAGCTCAACCCATCCATCAGCATCATGGTGACTCCATGGAGCCCACCCGGCTGGATGAAAACCAAAGACTCTCTGATTGGCGGACAGTTGCGCGAAGATGCGTCGACAGATTTTGCGCTGTATCTCGTAAAGTCAGTCAGCGCCTTTCAAAAAGCCGGCGTGCCCGTGAAGTATCTTTCCCTGCAGAACGAGCCGCTCTATGAAACTAAGGACTATCCAGGTACGCTGATGCCGGCAGACCAGCAAAAAGAACTGATCGCCAAATACGTCGGTCCCGCGCTCAAAAAGGCTGGCCTCAACACCAGCATCCTCGCCTACGACCACAACTGGGACCACCCCGAGTATCCCGAAACAATCCTCGCCGATCCCACCGCTGCGCAATACGTTCCCGGCTCCGCTTTTCATTGCTATGGTGGCAACGTCTCCGCGCAGGGAAAAGTGCATGAGCAGTTCCCGGACAAGGGATTGTGGATGACCGAGTGCTCCGGCGGCACCTGGCAGAAAGGAAACCTGCTGGCCATCACGGAGAAGCTCGTGATCGAGTCGACACGCCAATGGGCAAAGGCCGTGGTGCTATGGGGATTGGCCCTCGATGAAAAGAACGGTCCGAACTCCGGTGGTTGCGCCACCTGCCGCGGCTTCGTCACCGTGGACCTTAGCGCGGAACCGCACACGGTCACGTATTCGGCTGACTATTATGCCATCGGCCACGCCAGCCGCTTTGTGCATCCGGGAGCGGTACGCATCGACTCAAGCGACCTGAGTGAGGACAGCCTTGAAACCGTCGCTTTCCAAAACACTGATGGCTCCATCGTCCTTCTGGTATTGAACAACGCCGGTACATCTCAGGATTTCTCAGTGAGCTGGCATGGCAGCAGCTTCACTACATCGCTGAGTGCAGGTTCCGTTTCCACTTATGAATGGCACTAAAGACAGCGTAGGAATCCAATAGGCGCAAATCAGTTAGCAAAATCTTTCAGTGATTGACGAACCGCTAGGTAGAAAGGCGAAACTAATGAAGCAAAGGAGCTAGAGACCATCTCATGCAACTCAAATCGCGGTCGTTGTTCGAAAGAATCCTCTTGCCCTCAATTGTTCTTTTCTCCTTCGCGATCGCCCCGGTCGGCATCGCTTCAGCGCAGGCGGTCACGCCCCGCCCGTGTGACTTCTTCGCATCCGCGACTCCCTGCGTTGCAGCCTTCAGCACCACTCGCGCCCTGTACAGCAGCTACACCGGCCCGCTTTACCAGGTCACGCGGCAGTCAGATAAGATTCACGCCAACATCGGTGTCCTCCCTGACGGCTACGCCAAGGCTGTCGCCCAGGACACCTTCTGCGCTAACACCTCCTGTGTCATCACCAGGCTCTTCGACCAGTCACCCAACCATAATGACCTTACGCCTGCGCCTCCCGGTGGCGCAGCGCGTGGTCCCGGCCCCAATGGATACGACATCCCCGCCGTTGCCAACGCACTCCCGGCAACCGTCGGGGGACACAAGGTGTACGGCATCGCCGTCTCCCCTGGTATCGGATACCGTAACGACGCCCCTGCAGGCACTGCGGTCCACGGTCAGCCCGAAGGCGTCTACATGGTCACCTCCGCCCTCAATCTCAACGACAAGTGCTGCTTTGACTTCGGCAACGCAGAGACAAACAATCTCGACAACAAACCTGGCCACATGGACGCCATCAATATCATGTGTCAAAGCGCCCCATGCGGACCCGATGCGGGACTGGATATGGAGGACGGCATCTACGGCCATCTCAAGGTGCGCCCTGGCACAACCTTCGTTACCGACATGGGTGCCAGCGACGGTCAGCACACCTATGCCATCTATCAGGGCAACGCCCAATCCGGAACCTTGACCACCACCGGCACGATTCCTCTTCCGAAGGGCTATCAGCCCATGCAGCAGGAAGGAGCCATCATCCTCGGCATCGGGGGCGACAACAGCAATTGGGCCAAGGGCTACTTCTTCGAGGGCGTGATGACCAGGGGAATGCCCAATGCGCGAGCCATGGAAGCAGTTCAGAGCAACATTGTTGCCGCTGGGTACACTGGCCACCTTCAGCCATAATATTGAGGGCCACCGTGATGCTTATCGATTGGCTTCAATAACTGAAACTTGGTAAAACCGCTTCGTCATTCGAGAAACCGTACTGCTTGACGACTCTGTTAAGAGCACGCATCTCGAGTGCGGTTGGCTGGCGCCGACGTGCCGACACGTATTGCTGCTCATCCTGAAAGACGCCTTAGTGCTGACGGTTTGGGCGCTGGGCATGGGCTCGCTGGTGCATTGATCACAATCACTCTAGTTCCGTTTGGAAGAGCCAGATGGACCGGAACTAGATTCCTCAATGATGGCAACATCCCACGCCGCCAGCGTCAGTTCTTGCGTGTTGACCACGGGCTTGGAATTCAGCAGATCGGTTCCGGCCGCATAGGCGTAGGTGAACCTCACTTCATTGCCGGAATAGTTGAAGTAGTAGTGCAGGCATCTGCCAAGCCGGTTGATGCCATGCTGCACGTGGACCTGAGCGAGCAATGACTCGTCGGGGCCATTAAGTCCTGCTTCTTTCACCGCGCGCTTCAGCACGGCCGTCTGTAGCGCATCGGAGAGATAGGTCCCTTCATAAAGCAGAGTGCCCGAGCCGAACTCGTTTTCGGTAATAGCAGGCCATCTCCCGAAGAAGGGATGGTCATAAGTTGCGAGAGTCTTGGCATGATCGGGCATCAGGAACTCAGCCCAATACTGAACCTTGTTGTCGTCACCCACATGGAATGGATCGCCCTTAAGTGCCAAGGGATGCTCAAGATTAGAGAACTCCTGATAGCTGAAACCTGCCGCCTCGCGCAGCGGACCCGGCGCGCGAACCCATCGAACAGCCGAATTCTCATTTGCGAACCCGCTTTTAAACGTCATCACCACGTGGCCACCGTTCTTCACATAATCCGAGATGCGCTGAAGCAATGCGTCGTCGGCAATGTAGAGCGCGGGCACGATGAGCAGCTTGTATGCAGAGAAATCCTGCGTGTCGGCGAAGACGAAGTCAGTGCCTACATTGAGATCGTAAAGCGAGTGGTGAATCTGCTGGACAAGCGAGGCATAGTCGGCGATTGGTGGGGCAAAACTCCATTGAGGCCCTGAAGAAGTGAAGGGCATGAAGGCGATGGCGTTGTCCGAGTCCCGACTCCAGAGGATGGCGGCCTGGTTGTGAATCTGTAGGCCGACAAGATGGGGCCCGATCTTCTGGAGTTCGTGCGCCGTTCGGCTTACCTCCGCATAAGCTCGATTGGGTTCCAGGTCGTGCGAGAGCACGCCTTTCCAATACGTCTCCTGGTTGGCGGCAATCGATGCCCAGTGCCAATACTCGACCATGTTCGCGCCGTTCGATAGGTGGGTGTAGACATCCTCGCGCAACTGACCGTCGTAAGGAGGATATTGAAAAGCGGAAGTCCAATCGGTCGATTGAGCGTTGGTCTCAGTGATCAGAAAGTTCGAGTGCTTGAGTGAGCGAACAAAGTCCTCATGGATCGATTGAGAATGACCATCAAAGTGATCTTGCGTCCCGTGATAGTTATTGAGGGAAGGGACATCAAGAGCATCATTGACGGCTTGCTCGTTCACATCACGCTGCATCATCCCGCTGAAATCGGTTGTGACAAACTGGCGGGGTGAAGCGGATTCGCGCACCAGCGCGGCCTGCCAGCTGAGATAGTCGGTAACTCGAAGCTGACTCCAGCGCGTCCATTCGAGCTTGTATCCAGTGCTTTGCGCTCCGTCGCGGGTAGGCAGGTCTTCCCAGGTGTGGATGTTCTCGCCCCAGTAGTTGAGGAACCATGCCTTGCTGAGTGTTGCGGGGGTGACAAATTTCTTTTCGAGATAGTGTTGGAAGCCGATAAAAACATCGGGATCGACGGAATCATTGCTTCCTGTTTCGTTGTCAATCTGCCAGCCGATTACCGTCGGGTTGCCCTTGTAGTGAGCCACGATGTGACGGATGAGCCGCTCGGCATAAAAGCGGAAAGCCGGCGAATCAGTATCCATATTCTGGCGCATTCCATAGGTGCTCTCGATACCGGGCCCGCCAAAGGTTTTCCCGTTGAGGTGTCGCGTCATGATCTTCGGATGCTGATGAGCCATCCATGCCGGAATGGAATATGTGGGCGTGCCAAGAATCACCTTGATACCGGCCTTGCCCATGGCATCTACGACGCGGTCCATCCACTCATATTCGAAATGGCCGTCTTCAGGTTCCCACAAACTCCAGGTCGACTCGCCCATGCGCACCACGTTGAGACCAGCGGCCTTCATGAGGGCCACGTCCTTGTCCAGCCGCTCATACGGCATGTACTCGTGATAGTAGGCGGTACCGTAGAGCACCGTAGGAAGATCCAAGTCGGGGCCTGCAGATGATGCGCGCGTGCTCTGAGCGCCGGCAGCGGTACTGCAAGCCATGAGCGCGCATCCAGTCAGGACGCGAACCCTCTTACTGCATAGCTGCTTCATTGTTTCTCTTTTCTGCCTGACTGTGATACTGATGCTAATGTGCGCCGAACAGTACGATAGCCGCCCCTGATTCCATTTCGCTTTCGATCACGGCGTGCCCTCCGGAGTCGAAGCTTACTTTGGTTCCATCGGTTGCCCATATCTGCTGCACGGGAATGTGTTCCGTAACATAGACCATTCTGCCCGGTGTCGTCGAGAAAAGAACTGCGACTCCTTTGCCCGTATCTTCGTTGATCTTTTCATACGCTTCATAGCTCGATGAAACGGCGCCGCTGGTTATGGGATAACTCACCAGGACATCTTGCCTCACCTTCTTATAGCGTCCCAGAAACTGACTCATCCACTCGATGCCCGCATCTGAAACGGTGGAGAGATTCCCCCAGATACCGTTTTGACCCAGCACCAGGCTGGCCATATTCACCAACTGCGACAACCTTGGATCATCCGGATAATAGTGAGTTAGAAAGAGATTGGACGGAATCCATTCATCGTAGTTCATCGGCTTTCGGCAGATCCATGTTCGAGCCGGACCGGGAAAGAAGAACATGTTATCGTTCTGCGCGCCATCCTTGTGCGGCTGATCGTAGTCCGCGAGGTAGGGCCCGTTGTTGGCGAGAAAGAATCTTCCCGCTGAGAGAAATCCAAGCCCCACTGCGCGTCCATCTTCTGTAATATCAAAGTCAAAAATTATCTCCGGATAAACGCTGCGCACCTTCTCCACGATGCGGACCATTTGCAGAGGAAGCTGAAACGCATACGATTCGGAACGCTCCCCCTGCGTATTGGCGGACGTCCCATGCCAGTGGTTCGGCGAGTCGCATCCGTACTGCGAAACCGCGTCCCAAATAAAGTAACGCGCCCCAGTTTCCCGCGCGACGCGAATCAATGTATCCGCATAGACTTCGCTATAGTCGCTGACCAGGCACATAGGATAGCTGGCTTCCGATCCCCACACGTCGTTTGGCGGAGCAATCTTGCCCATCCAAGTACAGCGATCTCCGAGATGCGCGGCGAGCACTTTGCTAGATACCGCCGCCATGGTTGGATTAAACCACAGACCGAGTCTCATTCCGTACTGATCCAGTTGGGCCTTCATCGGAGCGAGGCCTTGTGGAAAGCGCTCCAGATTTACCTGCCAGTCGCCGGTCTGCGAGTGCCACCCGGTGTCCATCACAAAGATTTCGATCCCGAGGCGATGGGCAATGTCGATCTCCGTCAAAAGTTTCTCAGTGGTGTAGTTGCTGAGATACTCATTATGGTTCCACCACTTGTCACGCTCTTGAAGATTCCAGATGTTGTAATAAAGATCCGGATGCCTGCTGCCTCCCTTTGTGTCCATTGCTTCGCGGACAAATTTACGAAACTGTTTTGCGAGGCCGTCGAAACCGGCGTTGGAAATTGATGCTTCCATCCATACCGTGTCGAAGCTGCGCATTACTTGGCCGCGCACATAATTGGCCTTCAGGCCTACTAACTTAACGCTGCGATCCGGCTCGATATCATAGTGCAGATACGTGTTGGGCATCTGCGAACCATGCTCATAGGCCAGCAAGAGTGCGCGTTTGTCCTCCGCTGCTGCGACAAGAATGGGCCCGGCAATGCTTATGCAGTCCTGAAAGAAACGCTCGGGAACATCCAGCACACCGAGCGTGTCGCTATGGAGCAACGCATTCCAATTGGACAGTTGGACCTGAGTCACGCGCTCCAATTTTGCCAGCGACGTATTGAGATAGGTGAGAGAACCAGCTGCCGGATCGAACGTGAATCCCTTCTCATCATTGCTCACGAGCGAATATCGAAAACGCACTATCGGATTGTCCGGCGCCAATTGGAAAATCATGCGGAGCTTTAATTCAGAAGTTGCCGCCAGAGTTCCCGCAAACGAATATTCAATCACTCCATTTTTCAGTTTCTCTGGCGCGCCATCGGCCCTCACATTTGTCAGAGCTCCTTCTACTGCTCCTCCTGCAACGGGGAACGAAGGCGGCGCAAAGCCGTATATCTGACCGCTCTTGCGATGCTCTATCGACCAGAAATTTGATTTCAATCCTGTTATCGAAATGCGGATTTCCGAATTTCCACAATCGGGTGCAGGACGGTCTGAAGAAACCTCATTCGGCTGTGCCGGCGCATCCCGGGCCGGTAAGGGCTCCGCGTCAGCCGGCAATTTCGGTACTGCCAGACTGGAGACGGAGAGTGCGGAGATGCCGCCGAGAAAGCCTCTTCTACTAATCATCTGTTCCCCCATGTTCAATCTTGCAAATTTACATTCTTAAGAATGCGCCGGCCGGAGGCTCTCACTTCCGATGCAACTCAACGTGGTGCGGTTTTGGATCGAGATCTTTTCGAATTGCCGCTTCAAGTTGGTCTTCCGCATCCTGCAGCGTTGCTTCCGCTATGGCCGAGTTTGCGCCCTCCTTTACATCGGTGGTGAGGATAAAGCGTGCCCGGTCGAGTGCTGAGATCTGATCCTCAGTCGAGTCGATACCACGCGCCTGTTGCAGCATTGGCGTCTTGAAGAGCGCAAGATTGACTCCGTGCTGCAGCTCTTCGTGTGAGAAAGCGGTGATTGCCTTGCCGTCGATGGATAGCTGGTATTGCCCTGGGGCGAGCGACTCGACACGCAACATCATCTGATCGAGTTGTGCAATGTTTGAAATAGCCAGCAGCATGGGAGTCATTGCATTGTTGAAATCCAAAGGCAGCGGGAGCGCGCCGTCGAGCTGTGTCCACTTCAGTCCGTCTGCGGACTTTTCGACATCCGTCACGGTGGTACGGTCCTTGTCGAGCACCTGGGAATCGACTGCATTGAGCGTCAAGCTGCTTACGGTTGGATTCACATGCCATGCGGACATGAGTGCGGTGGCGATGATCCAGTGACCGGTCTCCGAAGGATGAATGCGGTCTGGAACAATGAGCGGCGCGAGTTGAGGAAAGTTCGTCTTTGCCTGCTGCAGCGCGTCAGTCAAAGGCCGATGAAAATCAGCAACCAGGATCTGCTTGTCCCCGGACACCTGCAACTGCGTGCCGATCTGGGAGACATCGTCTGCGAATCTGTCGATCACGCGCGAATACCCTGGGAACTCTGTCCCATGGGAGATCTCGTCATACGGAGTCGGGCAAATCACGGTGATACCTGCATCCGGAGCGGCTTTGCGCAATGCAGCCAGCACCTCGCGATATCCCTTTTGGAAAGCCGTATCAATCTCCGGAGATTCCTCTCCCCATCCCCCGTCATTCATTCCCAGCATTACAGTAATCATGGCGGGATGAAGCGGCACAACATCTCGCTTGACACGTTCTTCCAGTGTGCCCGCATAGCCGCCCTTCACTGAGTCGCCAGGAACTCCTGCGTTTACAAAGCGAAGATGCAATTTGGGGTAGCGTGTAAGTAGAAACTCCTCCACGTCCCTTGTGTAGAGTCGTTGCGCTGTGATGCTGTCACCGTAGAACACTACGGTATCGCCATCCTTTAGGGCAAATTGCTGAGCGAATGCCGAGCTTGCGCATGCGGCGAGAGCGAGCGCCGCGTATCCTGCCCGCTTGATCCAACACTTTTGTTCTGTCAATCGAATCATCGTCCTCGTTTCACTGTTCAACTTACGCAGGCCGGTTCTGCAAGATCGCGATTCAAAACAGTCTCAATGGTGCTCAATACACAACTTGGTATGCTGTTCCATCCAGTTTCACTTGATCCTTTTCCGTGGAATAGAATTGGACGATGACAGGCTCATTCGGCGCCAGATCGGCCGCCTTGATCTCACCCACAGCCCACGAAAGCCCGCTCCAGATGATCTTGTCGTAGTCGATTGCTACAGGAACAGCGCGGCCGTTCTGAGTGGCCTGGATGGTGAAGACCTTGGCCATGTTCTCTCCATTGGGAGGACCCCCAGCCCATGTGCGGCGGATGTAGCCATCGGGAGTGCTCTCGCGCAGGATGACGCGCAGAACGCCTTTCGTAAGCGGCTGGATGCTGGCCTCAATGGTGCTAGGTGCAGTAGTGTGAAACTCCGTTGTGAGGGGCTGAATCGAGACGGGAATTACCACGTCGTCCTGGATGCCGAAGTCATAAGAGGACGCAGCATACGCACCGTAGCCGACCATGGCCATTTGTCCCGGTCCAAGGGTAATTCGATTGCCGCTCAATTGCGGGATGAACCCGGCATCTCGAAACTGAATTCTTCCTTTGTCTAGAGCTTGCTGGCCGGACGCAAGCAGCGGCAGAGTGACAGTGGCAATGGCCTGCGTAGGGTTCATGACAACGTAAACTGCTCCACGCGTCGTCACTCCGCCAAAACCGTAAGTCTGAATGTCGCCGGGTATGCCGCCAAAGCTGTGGATGCGTCCGAGGCCTTGCAGTTCGAAGAAGAGCGATTGCGCGCGCGCCATCCACTGTGCATCTTTGCCCTGAATTAGTTCCAGGTTGCCATGCACTGTGTTCACCCATCCGCCACGCGCCATCATCAGAAGGTAAGCCCCTTTCCATGCGTTCATGCCGCGGTAGTAGATGGTGCCCGTCTTCCCCACCATGAATCCAGTTGAGTCGATGCGCTCCAGAGGAAAGCCAAGTTGCTCGAAGCGTCGCACCATGTGATCGCTGTAGATATCCATCGATCGCCAAAAGTTGGCTTCAGGTACATCAGAGGGACGCGGGTCACCTGTGTACTCCATTTGAAAGACTTCCAACCAGCGAAGGTCCGTGGGATCGTGAAATGGAAGTTGATCCGTCGTGTTGTCGAGATCGCCGCCAAATCCGTTGAACGCAATGAGCACAGCTTCGGGATTCTTCTGCCGGAAGATGCGTAGGGCTTCACGAAATGCATCGGCATTGCGCTCTTTGATTTCAGCTTTGGTGAACCGGGCAGCCTGAGCCGGCGTGGCCGCCGTGAGATCGACAAAGTCGAACTTAAACATGCGGATGCCGTGGTCGTACCAATACTGCAGCACATTCATGAAGTCAGGCAAAAAGCCGCCTTCAGAGAACGACATGGCGCCGCCGTCCTTATTGAGCGAGTCCTTCCATGCAGGAGCGGCTTGAATCTTCACCAGCGTATTAGTGCTGAACCACATGCCCGGCAGCACGCCACTGTCCTGGCACTTCTTGATCCATGCATCGGGACCGTTGGGCCAGTTGGCTACGCGCCATGCGCGATAACCGCCGTCCGGTGCGAACCAGAAAGCATCCATCATGTAATAATCAAAGCGGACGCCAGCCTTTTTCAGGCGCAGTAACTCGTCCAACTCACGCATGGCCAGCGTTTCGGTGAGCGGAATGTTATCGGAGAGTTCGTCGTACGACGACCAGTTGTTGTAAACCGAAATGGGCGCCTGAAGCGCTGGCGGGCGCGGCTCCGACTGGGCGCGTGCTGCCCAGGCAGTCAGGGATGCGGCGAAACACAGACAGCGAAGGCTCATTGAATTCCGGTTCATTGCTTCCCCTGCGTGAGCGATACTGGGCGCATGTTTGAGAAGTGCGGAGCACCCAATCGGGCACGTACAGCACCGCCCAATGTGGCTGCGTTCTGGAAGCCCTTCCACTCCACCAGAATTCGCCCATCGGTTGAGAACAGTCGCAGCAGGCCGGGCTGATTCGCGCTGTGGTCGAATTGAATTGTTCCATCGTCAAGATCCAGCAATGCATTGGCTTCCGCACCAGTGTCACCTTGAACGGAGTGGAGATGCACACTCACAGCGAGGGCGGCAGGTCCGTATTGTGCAGCCAGGCTGCGCAGTACCATCAACTGCGCTCGCGCACCGGGAGCCAGCAGACCGTCGGCATCCAATATGAAATCGACAGTAGCATCCAGACGCATTGTTGTTACGGTCTTTGATGGTGATGTTGCATGTTGCAATGTTGTCGCCGCTTCGATGCCGGCACTTTGCAGAACAGTGAGCGTAACGTCCTTTTTGCCACCGAGTGTGAATGTCGGTTCACCCGTGCCCGAGTAGACGTATGTATTTGCACAAGGAGCAAACGGCGTGCTGATGCGATAGAAGTTGGGTGCGGCGGATTCGATCCGATTGCCGCTAAAGGTAACCGGTACCCCACCCGTTTCTGCGTCGTCAACAATCGCAGCGGCCGAAGAGACAGGCGGATTCCAGTCGAAAGTATTGTGCTCGATTCGCAGGCCGCGCAGCACACCATCGTTCCATGAATGCAGATAGACCGCGCCCTGCAACGCGGCCAACCGAGGACTCAGCCCATTATCAATGCATAGGTTGTCGCGGACGATGCTCTCTCTGGTCACATAGCCTGCCGCAAACACCGCAAAGCAGTAACCCTGAGTGTCATGCCCATAGTTGCGCTCCACCGTGTTGCGGGTGTAGTCCCAATCAATGTCGTACGCGCCACCGTCGACTCCAGGGCTGTCGGTGAGGAATGCTTCGTTATCGCGCACGGTGCAGTCCGTGCAGGTCCAGGTCCAGATCGCATTAGGTGTGCCCGTGGTTTCGGTTGGCTGCATTCCAGTTTCCCAGGCTGTGCTCGTTTCAATCAGGCTGTTGGAGTCGCGGAAGAGCACAATGCCGTCTCCGTATACATCGTGGACTTCGGAGTTGCGAACCGTGACGTGACTGTTGAGCGGTGCATCTGGCGCATACGCGTAATTGCCGCCGCCGATGAGAATGCCGGCCCACTGATTGGTATGCGCCGCTATCACTCCATCTACCAGAATGTCACTGAAGATAACATCGCGGCTGCTGGGGCCAATCACTACAAGGCCATTGTCCTTGTTCTTCAGTTCACCACCCTGAACATCATGAACGAAGAGATTCTTGAGTGCGATATGGTGCAGTGTTCCCCGGTCACCACTCACAAAGATTCCATATTTGTTACCGCCGGAGATATCGAGTGAGTCGATCTGCCAATATTCCTGGTTGAAGAGAAGCAATGCCTGGCGATCATTGGCCGTCGCAACGATACGCGGTAGCGGTCCTTGCCCATAGGCAGTCAAGCGAATGGGATTGTTCTCAGCGCCGGTGCCTTGAGGAGCGAAACTACCGTTGCAGACTGTTCCGCGAGCCAGCGCAACGCGATCACCTGCCGCAAATGTGTGCGCCTGCGCGGTGGCCAGGCTGTTCCATGGATGCGCGATGGAACCGTCACCCGCAACCGTAGAAGCACAATCGATATAGAACGCATGGGCCGGCGGAGAGGATTTGGTCTGCGCAAAGGAGACTATAGAAAGAGTCAAGAAAGAAGAGAGCAGGAGCGTGGCAGCCCGACCAGAGAGGTATAGCGCGGGGCACCACCGCGAGCGAATCATGGATCAAACTCCAAGGAAGAACAAATTCAAGCGAAACGAACACATAAGAGCTTCGTAGACGGTGGCCAAATTTGAGGCCGCCGTCTACGGCAAGGATAATCGAGCAGTGAATGCAGCTTAAAAATAGAATTTACCAGCGAGCTGTACAACACGACTCGCACCAGGGCCGCCTTGATCACTCGTGATCTGGCCAAACGTCCCGTCGTTGAAGTTGCCATCCGGACCATTGAAATGTTCGGAGTTGAAAGTGTTGAATGCCTCCAGCCTCACCTGCAGCTTCCAACGGTCTTGCACCACGAAATCCTTGGCCAATGAAGAATCGAGGCCGATGAAGCCGGGGCCAGTAATCAAGTTGCGGCCCGCGGTGCCGGTGACAATGGCGCCTCCCTGAACGGGTGGCGGGGCAGCGAAAGCAGCTGTGTTGAACCACTCCGAGATGGTTCGTTTGCTATGCGGCAGAACAGGGATGCCAACCAGGTCGGGGCGTACTCCTGGGAAACTGCCGGTTGGGTTGGTGCCCAGGATCACGTTCACCGGGGTTCCCGTGCGCGCTGTGATGATAGGGCTATATCGCCATCCACCCAGGATGGCGTTGAGCGCCGGGCCCCAGTGCGCGCCAAGCATCTGTCCCTTTCCGAATGGGAGGTTGTACGAGCCACTAAAAGCGAAGTTTTGGCGCACATCGGCGTCAGAGGTTGCATACTCAGGTTTCAAATTGTTCGGATTCTGCGGGCTATCGTTGTTGAGTCCCACGTCGAACGGTGCGGGACCGTTATCCAGGCTGTGCCCCCACGTGTAGCTGGCGAGAAAGGATGTGTTCCTTGATGTCTGTTTGGTGACCTTCACTTGCAGCGAGTTGAAGTTACTCAACCCTGCGTCCGTCAGGTATTGGATCTGTCCAAGAGCAGGGTTCAGTAGGCCGTCGCTACCAGTTTGAATGTTAGCGTTGATGTCGCCGACCTTGTAAGAAAGGTGCTTCGAGATGGAACCCACCCATGCCATTTCCATCGAGATACCCCTGCTTAAGTCGCGCTGCCCTGAAAGATTGAAGGACCCCGTTGTGCCCGTCTTGATTTTGGGGTTCACCGCATCGACGGTAATCGATGTGGCATCCGCAATCGTGGCTGGGTTGAGGACGCCGGAGCCGTTCGGAGGGAAAGCTATGGTTGTGTTACGCGTGATTCCTAGATCGTCCTGATACAGGTAGGGAGATGCAGGGTTCGTCGTTTGTGGTCCATTTGCAAAGGAATTGACGTATTTGCTCTTGTCGGCAAATGGAATATTTGAAGTGAGCAAGTCTTCGCGTCCATCGTTCTCAGGCGAATAGAAGATCGCGCCTCCAAAGCGGAGCACGGTTTTAGGATCGACGGACAGAGCGAAACCAAAGCGGGGAGAGAATTCGTCTTTGCGCGCTTGTACCAGGGCGCGGGAATTCCCACCAAGACCGGCCAAAAGCACATTGCCAGTGGTCACATCGTAGTTGGAGATATCGTTGTTCGCCTCAGTCCAGGGATCCTGGAACTCATAGCGAAGGCCATAGTTGAGCGTTAGTTTGGGAGTTACCTTGAATGAGTCCTGAGCATAGAAGTCGAGGTTCCAACTCTGTGTGTGTGGGTGCGATAACTGCAGCCCGAAATCTGCCTGCTGCGGCAATCCGAGTAACAGGTCGGCAATATCTGACCCTCCCGTGTAATTGAATGCTCCTGGAATATCTGTTCCAGTGAAGTTGTCGTAATAGAAGCGAGGATCCGAGGTGTTGGCAAAACCGAAACCTTCAAAGAACGTGTAGCCCGTCGGGAAAATGGTGAAATCCGGATGAGAATTGAGCGGGCGCAGATCGGCGCCAAACTTCAGTTCGTGCCGCTTCAAGCCGCTCCAGGTAAAGGCATCTGTAAGTTGGTAGTTCTCATCTAGTATCTGGAATGGCTTGTAAGTGGAGCCGCCCACTTGATAGCCGTCTTGCAGTTGGACATAGGGATAAGCATCGGTGACCGGGAATCCAGGGACTGCGACGTTGCCCCAACCATATTTGGTGGAGTAGTCGGTTCCGTCGAGCAGACTCAGCTGCACCTGATGATAGTTCAGATAGCCGAAGCGAACCTCGTTAAGTGCCGTGGGACTGAAGATGTGGTCATAGGTGAGAGAGAGCGACTGCGCGCCGTCCTCCTCGTTGTTGGCCTGATCCGCGTCTCCGCCGCCAGGCACGATCGTATGACCGTGGTATGGGTCGGTAGTCAAGAAGTTATCGCCATACCAGTGATAGACCGCATACACGCGGTCCTTACTGGTGATGACCGCATCGAATCGGCTGTCTACCGTATCTCTGTTATCTGTCACGGGTGAGAAAACCTGGTAGTTACTAAACCAGCCATTCAGCTTGCCTGGCAGGTTGGGCTGGGGAAAGAAGTTGAGCAGTGTGTTCAAGCCAGACTTACTTACCCGATTTGCAGGAATCACATTGCCGGGGAACTGCTGCGCAACCGGACAAGTACCATTGCTGCAGTTCTGAATGGTGACGTTGGGGTCGAAGATTGGAATCACAGTGTTAGGCGCCGCGCCCCCTGGCTGGCCAGATTCAGGGTCCAGAAGGCCGGAGAGATCCACTGCCCCAGAGGGCGTCACATTAATCAGGCCAAAGGGGATAGTGGAATCAAGTTCGGTGAAGGCATTCTTCAGGCGCAGCCCCTCATAGGCCGCAAACAGAAACGCGCGATCGCGCTTGATCGGCCCCCCTACCGTGCCCCCAAAGTTATGCTGTTTGAGAATGGAGGCTGGCTGCGGCGCGGCATCGCCAGGAATCGGCGATTTTGCAGCAGTGAAGTTGGGCCTGAAAAACTCGAATGCATCGCCGTGAATGCTGTTGGTTCCAGCCTTGGTTTGCAGCGCAAGAACTCCGCCTGCCGCATTGCCGAACTCAGCGTTGTACGACGCGGTAATCACCTTGAACTCTTCGATCGAATCCACATTTGGTGCGATAGTGATGTCCTGTGTGCGATTGGTGGTGGACTCAATGCCATCAAGCTGAACGGAGTTAGAAAATTCACGCTGGCCACTGACCGAGAGGTTCAAGGCGTTGGTGCTCCCGTAGGTGGTCACTCCAGGCACCAGCGTGACAAGCCCATAAAAATTACGGCCCAGCAGAGGAAGGTCCTGAATTGCGTTGCCGCTCATAGCCGTGCCCACCTCGGCCGACTGAGTCTCGAGCACCGGAGGCGCCTCGCTGACTTCGATCGTCGAGGAAGCTGCTCCTACTTTGAGCTTGAAGTTGAGCTGCGCCGACTGGTCGATGGCGATCACGGCATGCGCAAACTTCGCTTCGGCAAATCCAGCCGCAGTGGCCGTAACCGAATAGATACCCGGAGGCACGTTGAGAACGTTATAGGTTCCGGCTCCGTCGGTTTTGCCGGTAAACATGACGCCCTTTTCTTCGTCGGCAGCCGTGATGACAGCTCCGGGGACTACGGCTCCCATGGCGTCAGTAACCTGGCCAACAAACTGACCGGTCGTGGCTTGCGCTCGAGAGTCTCTGGCCGCAAACACCAGCAACACTGTCGCCAGCGCCGCGGTCAATAAACAAATCCGAGCGGACATTGTATGCTTCACGAATAGCCTCCAAAAACACAGTTCAATTGTTTCGACTCAGCGGAACCGCGCTTCGGGTTTCCAGCTCGTGCCGGAATTAATAAGCGCAGAGAGCAGAACAGATTCCCCTATATGACGGACGTTTGGAAGAGCCGTTACCACACTTTCGGAAAACGATTTCCAAGAACAGTTCTGGAGAATAAGGAGAGCAAATCGAGTTTGTCAAGTGCGGAAGGAAAGATAGCGTGCTTGCATTTGTATTTTGCTACGATTTTCGGGACCGGGTGACTTTCAAAAGCCATTGATAACATGTGGTTTAGTAACACCATAAATCTTAGGAGGGGAACAAAGCAGGCTCAGAGAGCGGTCAAAAATTAATGCGGCGAAGACGCTTCCTACATTCTTTCAGAGTTCCAATGGCGGTCAATGAAGGTCGAGACAGATGGCAAAACATCTATCAAAAGGGATGATAGGACAGCCGCGAGATTATCTTGCCTCTGGCCCGATAAAGAGAGACCTCACGTTCTGGAAAACCACCTGAATCTTGACGTTGTGTGAAATCGTTTTCCATCTGGTGTAGAATTCTGCGTGTAGATGAGATCGCGTACAATTTGCAGCTCACCAGTCACCATTCACCGGAGCAGTCATCCGCTCTTTACGTGAGCTTTCATTGTGGTCAGGGATCGCTTCAACTCCAAGAATGAAGGGGTTGTTGCGAAGGCATCCTTCGCTTCGATGAAGATTTCGGACAATGAGGATCTCGATTGAAAATGACTACACATGTTCCCGATGCAAAGAAAACGCGGAGCGGTGGCAAAGACATTCTTCAGGTGGCAAAACGCGCGGGCGTATCCCCCGCCACTGTGTCACGTGTTACCAATGGCCGATCCACAGTGGATAAGAAACTTGTCAAGAGGGTTTGGCAGGCCATTGAAGAATTGGGGTACTCGCCGAATCCACAGGCACGGGCTCTAGTCTCGGGTCGTAGCCGTGTGCTCGGACTTCTTATTTCAGAAATCACAAATCCATTCTTCCCTGAGCTGATTCAGAGTTTTGAGGATATCGCAGGAGAGAATGACTTCGAAGTGATGGTCGGATCGACAAATTACAACAGGGAACATGCGAAGGTCTTCATTCGGCGCCTGGCTCAGCGCAAGGTTGAAGGTGTCGCGGTAATGACGTTCCGGGCCGAAGACAATCTCCTCGATGAGTTGATTGCGCAGGATATTCCGCTGGTCTCTGTGGATGTAAAGATCGCAGCTCCGCGCTCGTTGATTCTCGAGGTCGACTACGCTCATGGAATCAATCAGGCGGTGCAGCACCTGGCGATGCTCGGCCATCGTCGTATTGGCTTCGCCAGCGGGCCGATGCCGCATCTGACGAACATACGTCGTAGAGATGCCTTTCTCGAGTCAGTGAGGAGGATCGGTCTGCCTCCGAAGGCAACGGTCGTGTTTTTAGGTGACCACACTTTCGAAGGCGGAACCGCGGCAGCGTACTACTTCCTGCGTCAGAAAGCGCGCCCCACTGCGATTGTCTGCTCCAACGACATGATGGCGGTTGGCGTTTTGCGGGTGCTGGCGGAGCGAGGAATCCGAGTTCCCAATGAAATGTCTGTTGTCGGTTTCGATGATATACACCTGGCGGAGTTCGCGAATCCTCCTCTTTCGACAGTTCGGATGTCCAGGCAAGATTTGGCCCGCGCCGCATTCAAAGGGTTGCAGCAGCTAAGCGAACAGGGGGCTTCAACTTCGCGAGACCCCATTCGCGTTGAGACAAGTCTGATCGTGCGCCAATCGACCGACGCTCCCAAAGAAGCAATCGATGCACTCAAGAACAGGCCGCGACGGAGAATTCCCGCAGGCATACGTGTGTTACAAAAATGACGAGCTGGTCGCGGGAAGCTGCGGACTGAGCGATATCACCGCCACAGCACATTCAAGAACAGGCAAACAATTAGCAGGGCAGCGCTCAATAGCGTAAGAGCTGGCGTTAGACAAATCGCGCCGAGGATGCTGTTCGGTGCAGTGTATTTCTTCGCCTCACTTTCTCGAGTTCCAATGTTCTGCCGCCCATAGAACAAGCATCCGAGGATGGCCACAGAAAAGTTCAACAGGGCCGCGTAGAAATTCGCATTCATCTGGCTACCAAAATGAACGTATCCCATCCAAAATCCAGCTTGCAGCGCGCAGGCGGACAATATTCCAATCAGGATTCCCGCAAACGCGCCTCGCCCTGAAGTTCGTTTGCTCAGTACACCCGCCAACACTGCTGCAAATGCTGGCGCGTAGAAGAGCGCAACAATGAGTTGTAGAAATTCCATCAGATCGCGAAAGCAAAATGTCGCATACGCCGCAAGTTGGGCTAGCAGGAAGCAAACCAGAACGGACGCGCGTCCAATCTGGATATAGTGCTGCTCGGTGCGATCAGGACGAATGCGGGTGCGATAGACTTCCTCAGTCCACAGGGCAGAAAAGCCGGAGACATTTCCGGCGAGCCCAGCCATCAGGCCGGCGAGCAAAGCTGCGGATCCCAGCGCCAGCAGCGCCGGCCCATATTCAAGCGACATGAGCGCCGGCATAGTCCGATCAAATGACACAGGTGCTCCGCGCAACAGGGCCGGCGCGGCAACACCTGGCAGCACAATCAACAGGGCAAGTGCCAGCTTGCCGAAGCCTGCCAGAAGCGGAACTTTGCGCGCCGCATCTACCGGGCGCGCGGTGAGAGCGCGCTGAATCATCACAAAATCAGTGCACCAGTACGAGAAGCTGATGACAAAACCAAGTCCAAAGACAACCCCAAAGCAGTCCAGAGGCGCGTGCGGAGAAATAATTGGCAGAGACTTCCACAGATGCCATCGGTCCGATCTCAATTGAAATGAAGCAGCATTGAAATGCACGGTGAGGAACAAGAGAGGCGCCAGGCCGGCGGTCATCACGAAGAGTTGAAACACGGAAGTGAATATAGTTGCGCGTACACCTCCAACAAGAACATAGACAAGCACCACAGCAGCAGACACGAGCGTCCCAGTTACCAGACTCCATCCCAGGATGACGTAAAGCACCTGGGCCATCGCGTAGAGTGCAACACCCGCGGAACAAACCGTGCCAGCCATGGACATGCACGCATTCAGCAGCCGGACGTTAGCCCCAAACCGCATCCCAAGATACTCTGGAAGACTGCGCGCTCCGCTCTGAATGTATATGGGAAGGACAACGATCCCCATGAAGATCAATCCCGGAATCCCTCCGATCCAATAAAAGTGCAAAGCCTGAATGCCATATTGGGCTGCCATCGCGCTCATGCCGACGACTTCTATCGAACCGCAGTTGTACGCCAGGAATGAGAGTGCTGCGATCCAGGCCGGCAGGGATCGAGAGGCATTAAGAAAGTCGTTTGAAGTCGACTGCCGGCGTCGGGAACTCCAACCGATGAGCAGGATGACCATCACGTAAAGCAGAAAGATCATCAGTCCCCATGGTCCCAGCATGCCAGATCCTATAAATGTATTCATCGTCGGATACGGGTCGAATTCCCTTGTACACGATACGCTGCTGACCGCCCAGGCACGAGCACCGCAGCGCAATCTTAAACTTAGAGAATGATTGGAATTGTCGGTGGGCTTGGTGTCCTTTCGGACGAAATTTCATCTTCGAGACGAAATCTCGTCAGCACGGTTTCGTCACCGCTGCCAAGCCACTTAAATTCACGGAGGCGCGTCCGACGCTAAACTCTTTGTTTACAATCCAGCATCAAATCTTCATTCAGAAGCGCCAGTTTGGCAGTCGAAGTGCTCCATCAAAGACGTCCGGCTGATCCTGCTAGGCGGAAAGAGACGGGACGAACAGGACGAATCTCTTTGGTGTGAGGTGCGAACATGACAATTCAACCCAATTCCAATTTCCCTCTCCTTGCCAGCGACCAGGCTGACGTGATCCAGATCTTCCTTGAACTGATGATTGAAAGGGATCGTGCCGGGCAGGCGCCAGAGGTCACAACCAATCAGCCAGTCGGGCGGCGCAACGATTCCGACAACTCATTGTTTCCGAGAGATCCGTTCGACCTTGCGTAATACGGCGATCTCTATGACCGCTCGGAGTCAGGTGTCGGGCCAGTACGCTCAAACTGTTTGCCGACTCATCGCCGCAATCCAAGCGTGTTGTCAGCGTATCTTCGCCCTGGTATATGGTTGCGGCAAGATTCGAAGGTTGGCCAGCCGAGGCCGTAGCTCTGAAGCCCCTCCACTCTACTCGTGATAAATACGCGTTGCAATGAGTTGGGCACTGGGCGCCGTAGCTCCTATGCTGGTGGTTTCAACCAGCACTTCAAATGGCTGCAGTTCACCGTTGGGCAGGGCCGCCTGCTGCAAGACCGGCTTGATGAGGCTTGCATTGAAGAGTGTGTCCGCAGCAGCCTGCGTGCCTGCCATGTTGAGTCCCTGAATGATCAGTACATGGCCCGCTCCATTCAGGTCAGGCAGATAGGCAATCGTGCCATAGGTACGATTCGAAGTCTCATCCTTGCTATTGCGGTAGATCATCTGTTCTGTTCCCGACGGATGTTCGTTCACAACATAGGAGTCGTCCACTTCGGGCATGTACTCGAATGTGAAACTGAGCCTCTTCTCAAACAGAGACACCCATGGGTTGGTATGTTTCGAGCCCAGAAGAATCACGTTGGAATTCTTAATGTCTTCAGCCGTCACACTGCGTGCAGAACGAATCTGGGTGCGGTCGGCAATGTACTCCGGTAGTCTTGTCAACGCCGAAGCGATATTGAGGCAGACCACGCTGGTATAGCGTTGCCGGCGCAAATCGTTAAGATTCCCAATGTCCATACCGGGCGGAGGCTGCAAATCCGCGAGGAATGAGCCGTTAGCGTATCCGCCAAGGTCAGCCAGGTGGCCGGTCAGATTCTGCAGAATGCCCAGCCCGCTGTCGGAGGCAACGATGAGCGTATTGCGATCCGGTTGGAAGAGTTGACTCCAGACTGGGTGCGAGGGGCCCTGCCCTTTCCATACCTGATAGGCATGCGCGCTCCACCACCCAGCCGACGCAAGCAGAACTCCGACTGCAAGTCCAACAAGCCCTGAGAGCGAGGAAGGCGGCGCAGAATGCCGATTTGCGCGGAAAGGACGAGGCCAGTCACGGTCCTCCGCGTCAGGTATCGGCGCTTCTCCGGCCGCTAACTGAAACGTGTCAGGTAGTGCCCCGCGTTCTTCGGCAGCCATTTCATGATCGATGGATAAGGCCGGCGCGCGCAGGCGCGCATTGGTCTCAAAGACAGGCACGTATCCGCCGCGAGGAATGACGATCCGCATTGCCTCGTTGGAGCCTGCTACGTCGAAGTAGGCATCAAGGCGTTTTCGCAATATGCGCGCATAGCTTCTGACTATGTTGTCTTCGCCTGGATTGTAGTTCGCCGGACGATCGAAAATTGTGAAGCCGATCCGCTGCTCCGTGATCTCGCCGGCTTTTCCCAGAAGATACTGCTCACATATATAGAGAAGGAATTTTGGTAACCGCCCCGAACGGCTGAAGTCTTTGCTCGCCGCCACGCGACGCGCAAGTTGCCATTCTGCCAAGAGAGGTAATTCGTCCGAGTTCTTGACCGTAGTTGATTCCACAACAGATCTTGGAGCGGCCCTCGCATTGAAAGGGTGGTGTCCGTTCGGGCTAACAGGAAGACTCGCGAACCCGCACGATTCGCTTGGGGAAGACAACTCTTGTGCATCGATCATAGGTATCAACATAGCGGTTGAATATGAATTTTCCATCAACGGATTTCCGCGGGAGATATGAAAACTACGCAAAATACAGAGGGGTGAAGCAGGGGTGAGACCAATGTGCACAGAAGAAATACACACCCATTACACTTTTCTGCGCCACACAATCCAGCCATGATCAAACCGCACCCCGATTTGATTCAAAAGGGCTGAAGACCGCCAAAGCCCGCTCTTAGAGCAACTTTTTCGAAACAACACCACTTCATTGGAGCAAACCGTGAAACGTGTCTTACTCTTTGCAGTGCTCGCCCTTGCCTCATTTCTCCCCCAACAAATGTTCCCGCAGTTTGAAACAGCCTCTGTCCTTGGCTACGTTCGTGACGCCTCGGGGGCAGCCTTGCCTAACGCCACCGTGAAGCTTGTGAACCAGGGAACCGGAGCAGAGGTAACCCTCAAAACCAACGGTGAGGGAGCGTATGAGTTCACCGACGTCAAGATTGGCTCTTATGATGTAGTCGCGCAGGCCCCCGGCTTCGACACCACGACCACGCAGGCTTTTCAAGTTCAGGTGAATGCCCATCAGCGCGTCGACGTCTCTCTGAAAGTCGGCTCTACCAGCGAAGATGTAGTCGTAAGCGGTGCCGCCGCACTCCTCGAAACCGACTCCAGCGAGCGAGGCCAGGTCATCGGTACCAGTGAAGTGGAAAATCTTCCACTCAACGGCCGCGCATATGCTGACCTCGCCGCTCTCGTTCCCGGTGTCCGCCGCAACATCCTGGAGAACACCACCGATAGCAGCCGCGATGCATCCTTCAACGTCAACGGGCAGCGCAGCGAGTTCAACAACTTTCTGCTGGATGGATTGGACAACAATGCCTACGGCACTTCGAACCAGGGTTTCTCCAACCAGGCCATTCCGCCTTCGCCCGACGCCATCTCCGAGTTCCGCGTGGAGACCGACAACTACAGCGCGGAGTTTGGCCGTTCTGCGGGCGCAGTCATCAATGTGAGCATCCGCAGCGGCACCAACCAATTCCACGGCAGGGCTTACGAGTACCTGCGGAATACCGTTTTCAACGCCATTGGCCCATTTACGCCGCCCTCAAATCCCCTCACCGGCGCACCGCAAAAGCCCATCCTCATCCGCAATCAATTCGGCGCCACGGGCGGCGGCCCCATCTGGAAAGACCGTCTGTTCTTCTTTGCCGACTATGAAGGCACCCGTCAGATTGTCCACGCCGTCAATACTGCCACCGTCCCTACCGCGAATCAACTGGGCATCAGTGCCCTCGCCCAGGCCAACGGCGGGTACACATTTTTGGCGGCCAGTGGAAGTACCGAAGGCGCCACGCCCGTCCCCCTCCAGAACCCGCTGACTGGGCAGAAGTATGCCAACGGCGTCATTCCCTTCAACGACCCTTCTGTCTCGTCCTTTGCGAAGGGGGTGGTTGCGGCTCTGCCTGCGCCCAATGCTCCAGGAGATCCCTTCGCTAACAATTACGTATCGCTTCCGCCTGACCTCATCAATGATGACAAGGGCGATATCCGGATCGATGCGACCATCAGCTCCCGCACAACGGCATTTGGCCGCTACAGCGAACATCAAGGCATCATTCTTTCGCCGCCAAACATTCAAGGCCCGGCCGGCGGCAACAGCAACGGCAGCGTCAACATCTTCAACCAGCAAGGCGCACTAGGCGCGACTCACACCTTCAACCAGAGCTCGATTCTCGACGCCCGCTTCGCTTTCACGCTGACCGATGGCGGCAAAAGCCCCTACGGCGCCAAACTGACCAACCTCATGTCAACGATTCCAGGACTACCGACTTCGTCAACCGTCACTCGCAGCCTCAATGTGCAGAGTGTTAACAACTTTTCGCAATTCGGCAATCAGGGCAGCAATCCCCAGTTCCAGAATCCTTACGTCTTCAATCCCAAGATCAACTACACGCTGATTCGCGGTCGCAGCAGTTATAAGGTTGGATACGAGTATCAGGCCATCTACACCAAGATCGACGATTTCAATCCCGTATACGGGCAGGACACTTACAACGGCGGATTCAGTTTCACCGGCGCAACCTCCAGCGCACTGAGCCACGCTGATACAGGGACCAAGGAGGCCGTTGCTTTCGCTGACTTTTTGCTTGGTGCGCGCGACACTTTCCAGCTCAATAACTTTGCGATCGTGCATCTCAACCAGCGAATGAATTATTTCTATATTCAGGATGATGTCCGGCTGAACTCGCATCTCACCATCAACGCGGGTCTGCGTTACGAGCTCGTGACACCGCAGTGGGAAAAGAACGATCGGCTGGCCAATTACGATCCCGGTACCCAATCCCTCATCACAGCCAGTTCCGGCTCCCTTTACAACCGGGCGCTGGTAAATATGCCCATGCTCGACTTTGCGCCGCGGTTCGGAGCTGCTTATTCCGTCGATCCCAAAACCGTCGTGCGTGCGGGCTACGGACTCAGCTTCTCTCAATTCAATCGCGAAGGCGGAGAGAACCTTCTCGTCTATAACTTGCCTTCTATCGTCAACACCAACATCGTGCAGGCCCCGCAGTATGCCCAACCTGGCGTGATCGGCACTCAGACTCCTCTTGCCGCTTGCACTTCTGCGCAGGCCGCCCAACCTTACAATCCCGCCAATCAAACTCCCTGCTATCGATTCACCAGCCAGGGCTATCCCACAAACCTGGCCAGCCCCGCCAATGTCACCGCCGCCAGCAACCTAACCACCGAGGCCCGATACATTCCCAAGAACCTTCCCACTGGCTACGTGCAGGCCTACCACCTGACCGTCCAGCGGCAGGTTGGCCCCTCCACTGTAGTTGAGGCCTCTTACGTCGGCTCGCACGGGGTGAAATTGGAAACTCTGGCCGACCTCAATCAGGCCGAAGCAAATCCAGTCACCGCGACCTGCAGTGCCACTGTAACCTCCGGCTGCCTCACGCTCGCGGCTCGCCGTCCTATCCCCACCTTCACCACGATTGAAGAGTCGTTGCCGATCGGCGTTCTTCGTTACAACGGCTTGCAGCTTAAGGTTGAGCATCGCACCGGTCACGCACTCTACCTGCTCAACTCATTCACTTGGTCGCATGCCATCGACAATGTTGCCGGGCATCTTGACACTCCGGATGGAGACAATTCGCGCGTTAACCTTGCCAACCTGCGCGGCGAGTTCGGTCCTTCGGCCTACAATCAGCCGCTGAATGACATCCTTTCCGTCGTCTACGATTTGCCCTACGGCAAGGGCCGCACTTTCGGAAGTGGCGCGCCTTTGCTTATGCAGGAGGTGTTAGGAGGATGGCAGTTGACCGCCATCAACAGCGCCAGCAGCGGCATGCCCGTCAA
>Ga0187847_10000420_pt1 | contig 48144 bp, 54 predicted proteins | sample June2016WEW_4_10_FD_132458 | JGI IMG/M metagenome (GOLD analysis project Ga0187847, IMG submission 132458) | Peatland microbial communities from SPRUCE experiment site at the Marcell Experimental Forest, Minnesota, USA - June2016WEW_4_10 | ecosystem: Environmental > Terrestrial > Soil >...
GCCGCCGATGTCGAAGATGAATGTCAGCGGCGCGTACTTCTGTGCATTTTGCAGAATGAAGTTGCAGAAATACGATTTGCCGGAGCCGGTCATTCCGAGGATGAGCGTGTGCGCGACTTCGCCATTATGAAGATTCAAAAAGTATGGTGTGCTGTTGTCCGTCTCCAGAGCGGCCAGGTACTCCGAGCCAAGATGTGCGTTCGACTTCTCTCCGGGAAGGATGGTAAACAGGAACGAGAGATCGGCGTAGTTTGAATTGAGCAGGTACAACCTGCGCAGATTGAGTGCATAGTTGCCTGGGATCGTGGCGAAATAGGCGTTGAGTTGGTTGTACGTCTCGATGAAGAGATTGCCGTCGGCGTTGGTAAAGACGCCGGTGAACTCGCCTGCAAGATGCTCAAGTTCGGACTTCGAGCGCCCGTACAACACGATGGTCAGCGAGAAGTCACCCAACTGCTGGCCGTCGCCCAGCGCACGCAGGCAATCGCCAAGATTCTCGATGTCCGCCTGCTTCGACTCATCGACCAGCACATCGCGCGAGTTGGTCTGCGAGGCGTCGTTGCCCATCTGGGAGATGAAGCCGGTCTTCGAGACATTGAAGTGGCGTCGGCGCTTGTTCACTTCCTTGCGCGCCTGCTCGGCTCCAAGGGGCGTCCACTCTGTCACGACATAGAAGTTCGCCCCAATCTTCAATAGCGAATCGAGGACCAGAGGCCGCGTCTCCGTAATGGCCTCCTTCATGGTCAGGACACGGATGTAGTGATCCCCGACGCGCAAATGATCGCGCTCGGCCTCGATGGTTGAGTTCACAACCTGGTAGTCGAGAAACTGCGTGGATTGCGGCTTGCCTGCAATGCGCCAGTCGTCGTAGTTGAGCAACCGGCGAAAGAACGTGAACTGCTCCTGCTGGCTCAGAATTTTGATCTCGATGAAATCCCCGAGCTGCCGTGTGAATGCCTGGACGCGCTGCTCAAGTATGGCAACGCTGCTCTGAATCTGCGTCCGCAGCAGCTTCTTCATGCGGCTGCCCGCAAACTGCGTCTTCAACTCATCCATAGCTCCGGCTGGGTCGCTGAACAAGCGGCCCAGCGCCGCCCCGATGCCGGTCTTTGACCGTGTGCCTTCGAGTACGATGCAATAGAAGATCTCGATTTGATAGAGGCGGTCGCGCTTGGCCTCAAAGAACTGCCGACGCTGGTCGATGGCGGCTTCGACAACTGGATCTTCGTAATGCGCGAACGGAATCTCCGGCCGGTTCTGCTTGAAGAGATATTGATAGACATGGAAGCCGGGTCCGAAGGCTTTCAATGCAGACTCCAGCCGCTTGACGGCGTACTCTTGTTCCGCGTGGTCAAGGCTTTCATAGTCCACGCCGGAAACGCGCAGCACCATGCCCACGTCGCCGCTCTTGGTAAGAAACGCAGTGTCGTTCCAGAATCCATAAAGGTTGATGTGGTCATTGAGCGCAGCCGCTTCCTTCCACGGCTTGATGACTTTATCGAGTCGCAGCATTAGACCACCTCCACGCGCGGGACGCTTTGTTTCGCCGCGTCATAGCGCACGTTGTACCTTTCGGATTTTGCAAGGATGCGTAAGAATGCCGGGTCGGTATTCGTGACCCAATGACCGAAGGCGAAGCCGCCGACAAAGACGGCAATCCCGGCAACTAGGCTATTGAAGAGATTGAAGACGCCTACAGCGCCAACGCAGACGAAATAGAACAGCGTCCGCTCTACACCGAGGTATGTGAGGGGCTTGTGCAGGCTTTTGTAGACCCGATTCCTCCGACGGGTTGTAGTGTGTGTCTGCATCGTCGCCCCTCACAGCTTGAGAAATGGTTGGGTTGATTGGCGTAGCTTTGTTGTGCGTGGTCTGGGCGTCGATTACACGCCCCAAAGCCAGGTCAGTACATTGGTTGCGAGCACGGCAATTCCCGTGCCGGCTGCAACCCCGGCTAGTGTCTTCTTGGCCCCCGGCTCGCCATGCGCGAACTGGTAGCCTCCAACGACAATTGCGATCAGGCTTGCGACCTTCGCAACCGTACCGGTGAACAGGGTTTGCATTGCGGTGAATCCGGTATCAAATGGCGACTGAGCCAGCGCCAACGCCGGGAAGAGGATCAGCAGAGTGAAGAGGGTTAGGCTGGGACGCAACTGGCGCAATCTGCCTATGAGGGCAGCTTGCGGCCGGTTGCAGGACATGAGCGTGGCAATCATCGGCACCTCCAGCGGCCCCGGTCGGGCCGCGATATGCCGAAACGTAAGCCAAGTTCACTCGCCGCGTCCAATAACTTTTTGGAAGTAGCCGATAACTTTTTGGATTTTGTGAGTGGAGCCTGTATCAAAATATGGGATGAATTGGACCGAAACACTCGTCTTGAGCGATCCGAGGCCATTGCCTGGAATAGCCATAGTGCATCATTCAAACGGCGCGGGAGTATATTTCAAGGTTGAGGTACTGGATCATGACGAGCAGCAACACGACTGGGATTATCCAGAGAGAATCCGACCTGATTGTGGCAATTGAGAAGATGCTTCCCGATTTTGCGCGGGCTTGTCATGCAGAGGACATTCCCGTTGTCGTCCTGCACCAGGATGCCTTCGCTGCCGATTACCAAGAAGAGGAATATAGACTCATGGGAATGGCGATAAAGTTCGCTGGAATCTATGGCAAAGATGTTTCTATTCACGGCAGAAATCGGGAGACTGTGAATCAAGCCAGTTCGATTAACTGATACGCAGTTGAGCGCGAGTGGAAGTTGGTTTACAGCGTATGTGTCTCCTCATCTCTGTGCTCTAGCCCCGATTTCTCACGGTGCTATTCGCTGAGTAAATTCCAGGAGCAGAAATAAATAGCAAAAGGCCGCTGTTTTTGTGGCATAACTGCGTTGTCGAGACGTAGCTAAATGCACCAAAAAGGAGCAGCCTTTGATGACAGAGTGTATCCAAGAATCGTTTTCATTTACAGTCCATTTTTCACGACGTGTACAGGCTGAGTTCACAGCGGGTCGGGTGTCGAGTGACGGCGGAGCGCTTCTGTTGCGGGAGGCAGACCGCAGGATCAACCTTTTGGGCCGGCTGGCGAGTTGCTTTTTCGATGGCCGTGCACCGCTGCTGGTCAAACACCGCTTGTCGGAGATGCTGTCGCAGCGCATCTATGGTCTGGCGCTGGGCTACGAGGATGTTTGCGATCATGAGCAGCTGCGCTCGGATCCGCTGCTGGGAGTACTGAGCGGCAAGCGGGAACTGGATGAGCCGCTGGCCGGCAAGAGCACGCTGAACCGGCTGGAGTTGACCGGCCGCAGCAAGCGCTATCACAAGATCAGTTATTCGACCGAGTCGATGGATCGTCTGTTGACGGACATCTATCTGGAGTCGCACGCCGCACCCCCGGAACAGATCGTTCTGGATCTGGATGCTACTGACATCCCGCTCTACGGCCATCAGCCGGAACGGTTCTTCCACGGCTACTACGACAGCTACTGCTATCTGCCGCTGTACATCTTCGCCGGTGATCAGTTGCTGTGCGCGCGGCTGAGGCCAGCCAATCAGGATGCGGCCAAGGGCTCAGTCGAGGAGGTCGGCCGTATCGTGGCGCAACTATGGGAGCGCTGGCCTGGGGTGAAGATCGTGCTCCGCGCCGACTCCGGCTTCTGCCGCGAAGACCTGATGGGCTGGTGCGAACAGAATCATGTCGACTATGTGTTCGGCCTGGCGCGGAACAAACGGCTGGCAAAGATCATCGGCGCCCAGATGCATCAGGCTCGGCTGCTGCATCAGAGCAGTGGCAAGGCGGCCCGGGTCTTCGCCGAGTTCAGCTACCAGACTCACAAAAGCTGGTCCTGCGCACGCCGCGTGGTGGCCAAGGCAGAATATCTGGACAAGGGAGAGAACCCGCGCTTCGTGGTCACTTCATTAACCGCCCAGCAATGGGCCGCTCAGGACTTATACGAAAAGTTTTACTGCGCAAGAGGAGAGATGGAGAACCGGATCAAAGAACAGATGTGCCTGTTCGCCGACCGGCTCTCCACCGATGAGATGAAAGGCAACCAGCTGCGTCTCTACTTCTCCGCCCTGGCTTACACCTTGATGGAAGCGCTGCGCCGGCTGGGACTGAAAGGCACTGCCTGGGCCGAGGCACAGGTCGACACGATCCGTCTGAAGCTGCTCAAGATCGGCGCCATCGTGCGGCTCAGCGTCCGTCGCGTACTGCTCCAGCTCAGTTCCGCCTACCCTTGGAAAGAAATCTACTCCCACGCCTTCCACGCACTGCGCTGTTGACAAAGCCTGATCTGAAGAAAACCCAACTTCGGCCCCCGTTGAAATCATCGCCAGGAAAAGCCATGCCCCAAATATGCGCGCAAACACGTAAACCTAACTGCACCGCGACCAATCTGACCTCAAACACAGTGGCTACACCGCCAAAGGTGACGCCAATGGCTCAAATGTCCACTCTGCTCACAAAGAAATCAGTACCTGTGAGAAATCGCGGCTAGTTCCAGTCCAGGCTTCTGTGGGGACTTTTGTGGGTAGGCTACATAAAAAAGGTGGGCAATTGTGGGTAGTACCCACAGTCACCTTTGGGCAGGTAGTTCTCGCAAGCCGCTGAAACTAAGCAATATAAAGCAATCGTGAGCAATGCTGAAAAGGGCACATCCCTAGCTGTTAACCGAAGGGTTGTAGGTTCGAGTCCTACCTGAGGAGCCAACATTTTACCCCTATAAACACTGCACTTTATTGACTTACCCTCTGAACTGTACCTAAAATTGTCCTAAACCCGCTGTGAGGCCTTCCAAAGCGCCCAACATCCGGCAGGGGGAGGACAGCCCCTTTGAACTTCACTGTTTTTAGGCGTCACAACAAGGACGTTTGTGACAGCACCAACCGCTATGAGCCCCGGTGCGGTTGCCCCTTGCACGTTCAATTTGTTTGGAAGGGTTCCCTCGGCCTATTTGAAGGCAAGAAGCTTGCCTACCAGAATAAGTGGTCTTTGGAGACCCGTAGCTGGTCTGAAGCCCAGTCCAGAGTGAAGGCTTTGCAGAAGCGCCTGAAGAACTTCGCCAAAGGCAAAGTGGCGCCCAAAAGCAGGACGGTGGCAGCCGCCTTGCAAGAGTGGTACAAATTCCGAGACCAGAACAAATTGGGCAATACTAAGGCGAAACAGATGGGCGGCAAACTCGATGAGTGGTGCGAGAAGAACGACATCCTTCTTTTGACCGCTTTCACCACCGAACAGGCCATGAAGTGGCGTGTAACTCTGCCGCATCGTAGCGGGGACAGCAGCAGCTTAAGCGTCCACTGGTCTGTGATCAGTGGGTTCTTTTCGTGGGCTGTGGGGATGGGCTACATCAAGAAATCACCAATTCCCGACCCCAAGGTGAATCCACAGTTCCGCATCACGTACAAGAAGACGGAGGTTATCCCGCCCACCAAAAAGCAGGTCGAGAAAATCCTGAATACTGCGACGGGGCAAGTTCGACTCTTGTGCCTGTTGATGCGTGAAACGGCGATGGCATTGGTCGATGCCGTGAAGTACGCCATGTCGCAGCAGGACGCCGAAAAGTACGAGATGTCAAAGCCTGAGCGATGTCCCGTGATTCAGGAGATGGTTATCCGTGGTAATCGCACGAAGACTAACCAACGCTACCGGGTTCGCATCAGCGAGTCACTAGCGAAACAGCTCGGGGCTCTGGGCGAGCCTGCCTTCCCCGGCACCTATACGCAGTGGCGTGAGCGAGTCAACAAGGCCATCAGGGATGCAGGTGTCAAGACCACCCCTCACGGCTTTAGACATTACAGAATCACCGAGTGGCTTTCGGCTGGCGTGCGCGTTGACGACGTGGCGGACATGGCGGGCTCTTCGCCCAACGAAATCCGCAGAACCTATCGTCACTGGATCAAGGAAGCAGAAGACCGATTGGATGAAGTTCAGCGTGAAGCGTGGTTGACAATGGGGTTGGACGAGAATGGCAACGAGATTGTCCAATGAACATGTAGCATCTCTAGAAGTCATTTCGCACTGCAGAAACGAGGAAGAACAACCCCTAAACTATCGTCTTACTTCGTTGGAAAGCGAGCAGATTCTTGCCGCTGATTCTCAACTTCCTCTTGCCCGCTTGTATCGGCGCGTCGGCGTTCCAAGATCGAACACACCCTTCATCTTCGACATGCGCCGCAATGCGGCATCGTAGCTCAGGTTTAGCGCCGCTGCGACCTGGCCTGGGGAGTAGTTTTGCTCGGGCTCAATCTTGACCATTTGGTTACGTACCAGTTGTTTGTATCCGCGCCGGCCCTTTCTGGTCAGCGCTCCCGAGGTGTCCCCATGGTCGCCTACATTGCACTCAGACGTCCGAATGATGGAAGCGTCCTCGATTGCAGGAATCAGGTGGTCATCATTGTTGTTGATCAGATCTATATTGCTACCGCCGGACACACCAGCCTCATTTTCGATTGCGGATATGGCGCCCAGATCCAGCTTCATTGCTAGCCCTGATGACGATAGGTTCCCGACTTCCAAAAAGAGTTTTCCGCTCGGGGCATGCAAATAGACAACATTGCCCATTAACCCGAGTGCTGTTGGTACCAGGTCCGGGGTTGTAGTGGCGGCGCGGGCAAGACCGGAGTCGGCCATCGTGGACACTGGGTTGCTTGCAACCGCAGCATCACTCCCGCTGCGCGTATCGATCTGAGCCACTTTCGCTGGCACAGGACGAAGGGTGCGGGCCGGAATCGTGACCGCGATCGCTGGAAAGGCACGATGATTGCAACACTTGGCGAATCCCCGAATGCCGATGAAGAGAACGATCAGCGCAAAGAAAACACAATACTCAACGGGCACATTGCTCTCACTGTCGCGAGGCACTATGGCTCCGATGTATTCGCCGATTGTTCGCATAAGGTCTCCACTAGCTAAGGTAATGACTCCAAGAGGTGGAATCAACGCCACGAGAGCGCATTCTTCGGTTGAAGTCCAAATCTTACTTGGGAAGGGTTTTAAGGCCGTTGAATGGAGGGATGCAACGGCCTATTAGCCAATAATGTCCATGGTTGGATTCGCACCGGGCCTCTTCTGAGCTAATCTACATATAGCATTTAGGTTCAATAGTTTACCAGCGCACGGTATGCCGCCCAAGCATCTGCATTTACATGTAAGCCGTCTCAATTTTGGGTGACTTCGAAAGACGAATGGCCTGTGTCACCGCAACGATGAGGCGGTAGCCGATCAACCAGAATTCATGTGGCAGGAAGCCCATTCCATTCTACCGATAATCCTCGACAATTTATAGATAGTCAAATGGATCATATCCGACAATTATTACCTTGTCATTCTTATTGATATTGACTATATTTAAATTGTCATGCGTAACGAATTTCGACACCTGCGTTTGAAGCAACTGGACCGCGCATTTGAGCCATACCGTGCGGCGCGGGGGGTTCCACGTCCTTCGAAGGGGTGGATACGCTCGATCCGGCAGGCCCTGGGAGTCTCTTCGGGTGAGCTCGCGCGGAGACTGGGAACCAGCCGTCAACTGCCACTACAACTCGAAAAGGGCGAGGCGGAAGACCGCATTACCCTAAAAAGCCTGCGCGCCGTAGCCAATGCGCTTGACTGCGATTTGGTCTATGCCCTCGTGCCGCGCGCTGAAAGCATGCAGGAGCTAATCGAAAGCCGCGCGCGCGCCGAGGCTAAGGGTCGCGTACTCGGTGTCGAGCATTCAATGGCGCTTGAGAACCAGGCGGTTGGCAAGATCGACGAGGCGGTCGAGGCGGAAACGCGCCGCCTCGTCAGAAAGCACGTAACCCAATGATTCTCTTCACAACCGGGGATGGCAACACACCGCTCACTCCCGAAGAGCAGGATGACCTCATTCCCGACCTCACTACCAAAGAAGAACTGAATGAGTGGGAGCGCCAGAACATCCTCGAAGCCGCTGCGTGGGCGCTCGATCCGCGCAATCTGAATCGCCAGGATCCGTTCTCTGAAGCCTATGTGAGAGAAATGCATCTGCGTATGTTCGATCAGACCTGGAAGTGGGCAGGAGCCTACCGGACGACGGAGAAGAACATCGGGATTCCTTACTACCAGATCCGCGAGGCGCTCCCGGCTTTATTAGGCGATGCACGCTATTGGGTGGAGCATCAGACCTTCGAGCCAGACGAACTCGCTGTGCGTTTCCACCATCGGCTAGTTTGGATTCATCCATTCGCCAATGGTAACGGCCGCCATGCTCGGCTCATGGCCGATGTTGTCTTGCGGAGATTAGGCAGGCCGGTATTCACATGGGGAAGTGCGGACATAGTGAAAGCTGGTGACTTTCGGCGCAGCTACATTGACGCGCTTCGAGCTGCGGATAAGAACGACTTTGCGCCGCTCATCGTATTTGCTCGCGCGTGATTATCGCTTCGAGGCCGAGGCAAAGTACGGGGAGGTAGGTACGATTGAATTCGAACCAACGACCTCTTCCGTGTCAATCTGCATCTAACCTTTACTTTCAACAACTTAACCGCACACGAAATACCGCCTAAGCACCTGTATTTACGTGTAGGCCGTATCAGTTTTGGGTGAATTCTTGGGTGACCCAAAGGCATCCTCGGCGTGATCCAATCATGCGGAGAACACTCCTACGCGGCGGCGGGGTCAACGAACCCCGTGAGCTGATTGGCCATTGCCGTCGGCGGGGTAGCACGACTGTCTTCCGAAGGATAGACGATGGCCGGGCGCTACCGTATCGGCGTGCTGCCTATAATCGTCAACACCCGATAATCTCTTCCAACCTCTTTCAGGTCACGCCCTTGAGCACATGCGGTGCTCCTAGCTACTAGAATCAAGCCCGCTGGTTAGCTGCCAACGGCGGGGATTTTTCAATCGCCACTATGGGATTCTTGCATCGGCGCTGCGGGCTCGGTTTCCCGATCTCATCAGCAGCCGTCGAGCCCTTGATCGATTCCGGGCTCTTGAACGAATTGAGCGGCAGATGTCGGAAGCGTCAATTCTTTTACTCGGAATACTCGCGTTGGGAATGGTTGGGCTCCGTTTATCCGGAAACAACAACCCTGCAATTCTGCCATTCGATCTCATAATGACGCGGTTTGATTCTGAATATTAGGAAGCCGACTGCGCCATAGTGAAGCTGGGCGCGAATGGAGAAAACTCGGTGGAAGGAACAAGTCGCAATAGTGCGCGATTCTAGCTCCGGCCGATCTGGTCGATCTCACGTTTGATTGCCATCTCTTCCAATGTCGCGAGAGGCAGTGAGACGAACAGCCCGATTCTTTGGTCGAGCACGGCAAACGCATCGCGGAACGCGCGGGCGATTTCCTCGGGAGTCCCTTTCACTGCTGCGGGGTCAGCGATACCCCAGTGTGCGGTAATCGGATGTCCCGGCCAATATGGGCACTGCTCTTTCGCAGCGTTGTCGCATACGGTGAAGATGAAGTCCAGCTTAGGAGCATCCTCGCCAGCAAACTCATCCCAGGACTTGCTGCGGAGGCCAGCTGTTGAGAGCCCCGCCAACTCGACCTGCTTGAGCGCTTCAGGTCGTGGCTGGCCTGAAGGGTGGCTTCCGGCGCTAAAGGCCGTGAATCTGCCCTTGCCTTTGTGGTTCAGGATCGCCTCGGCCATGATGGAGCGTACGGAATTCCCGGTGCATAGAAACAGAACATTGTAATGATTGGACACTCACACCTCCGTACGAACAACGTTGGCCGCTGTTGAGTTCAAGAGCCAACGGCAGAAGAATACTGAAGCAACTCCACCGAGAAGCTGCGCGAAAACGAAGCCCGGAACATCGGCGCCACGAATTCCCGCGAACGTGTTGGACGCAGCGCGTGCCAGTGTTACCGCCGGATTTGCAAAGGACGTGGACGCGGTGAACCAATAGGCGGCAGTGATGTAGGCTCCGACGGCATACGGAACGGCTCGCGCGTTAAATTTCGAACAGCTCCAGATCACAGTGAGGAGACCGAACGTAGCGACGAACTCGCTCAGCATTTGGGCCGGCCCAGACCGCGTATGAACTGAGGCAAAGAAGAAAGAGTAGCCGAACATGATGTGTGCAACGGCAACACCCAAAAATGCGCCGGCAACCTGCGCCGGAATGTACACGCCGAGTTGCCACCACGGCATCGTGCCCTGCAGAGTGAGCCCCAGCGTCACAACCGGGTTGAAGTGCGCCCCGGAGATCGGCCCGAACGTAAAAATAAGTGCAATCAACGACGCACCGGTTGCAATCGTATTGGCGAGGAGCGCGAGGGCTACATTGCCGCCCGCGAGTCGCTCCGCCATGATTCCGGAACCAACCACGGCGGCCAGCAAGAGCCCCGTCCCCAGGAACTCAGCTACAGCACGACGTACCACAGCAGGTCCTCTCCTGGGGCTTGCCGGCCCGCACAAACGCGCTCAAGAACTTTTCATGAACTTGAGGAGCAATGACATCCACATCCACGCCTGCGTCTGTCAGGAATGTGCGCGCGTCTTCCGCGTTGTATACGCGGGTTGGCTCGATGGTGATATCCACGAATCCGGCAGCGGTTAGCTTGGCGACGTAGTCGCTCTCTTCAAGGGCGCCGGCAATGCAGCCGACCCACAGCAGCATGCTCTTCCGCACCTGCTCCGGTACACTGCCGCGAACCACCACATCTGAAACTGCGAACCGCCCGCCGGGCTTTAGCACACGGAACGCCTCGCGCAAAACACGATCCTTGTCGGCCGAAAGATTGATCACGCAATTCGAGATGATGACATCGACTGAGTTGTCGGGCAGCGGGATGTTCTCCATTTCGCCTTTCAGAAACTCGACGTTGGCGACGCCCGCCTGCTTCTGGTTTTCGCGCGCCAACGCCAGCATGTCATCCGTCATGTCCAGGCCGTACGCTTTACCTGTCGGGCCGACGCGCTTGGCAGAAAGAAGCACATCGATGCCGCCACCCGAACCGAGATCGAGGACAATGTCGCCAGGCTTGAGATCGATGAGCGCAGTCGGATTGCCGCAGCCTAACGACGCCTGAATCGCCTTCTCAGGGATCGCGCCCGTCTGATCTGCGCTATAGAGATTCGTGGTAATTGGATCGCAGCATCGCAGGCTGGGGTCGCAACATGCCTGCACACTGCCCGATTCCGCCACGGCACGCGCGGCGCTTCCGTATTTCTCCTTGACCTGTTCCTGAACGCTCGATTCCATGATTTCTCCTCGCATACGCTAAAGCGAATGTATTCTTCATCGATATATCTGTCAAGACGTATATAATCGGCATGTGAGTCATTCACCAAAACACTACGACCTGGCCTTGCTCTTCGCGGCGCTGGCCGACCGCACCCGGCTACGGTTGCTGAACCTGATGGACGGCAGAGAGGTCTGCGTCTGCTACTTCGTGGAGATTCTGGGACAGAGCCAGCCCAAGATCTCGCGCCATCTGGCGTATCTCAGGCGCGCTGGCATTGTTTCCGCGCGGCGGGAGGGCAAGTGGGTGCACTACAAGATCACCTTACCCAGCGACCCCGGCGCAGCCAGGATTCTTCGCGAGACGCTGTTGGCATTGAGACAAGACAAGGGAATGATGGCGGATCTTTTTCGACTCGACAAATCCTGCTGCGCACCTCAGAAGACTTCCATCCTGGACGGGGCGCCGCTGCCTGGGATTGTTGAAGCGATCGCCTGCTCCTCTTGTTGATTCGGCGCATATAAGCCCACCTGAAGAGCGTGCCCCGCTATCTAAGGAAATGACGCTATCTTTTAATCAGCGGATTCGTAAATTAGAATTTGCCACTGCCTTGTCCGTGTTGCTCCCAATGGCCGCGATATCTCTTCAATTTGCCCCTTGAACATGAACGCACGCAAAATGAGATACGCTCTCGGGATCGCTCGAAGTGAGCCAATTTCTACAATTCCCTGAGCGATTCCGGCCGTCTTGACTCCTCCGACAAATTTTGACATTAGTTCATATTGAATGATTCAATATGAACTATGAGGAATCGCACTGCAAAGGACCGGCCCCCAGAGGTCGTTAGCGTCGCGGACGAAATCAGGTTTTTGTGCGCCGCGGTGACCAAGATCGCACGGACAGACCTCCAATCGCGGCTTGAGAGCCAAAACTCTGAAATCTCGGCCATCGAGCATGGACTGCTTCGCCAACTCTCGCAGGGCGTTAAATCCATGGCGGAAATTAGTAGGCACATGGGCGTAGCTCCTTCAACTTTGGTTTATGTGGTCGATGGTCTGGTTCAAAAGGACTTGGTGAGGCGGGGCAAAGATCCGAATGACCGGCGTCGTGAGCCTCTGGCGTTGACTAAGCGGGGAGCAGAACTTTTCGAAAGTATCCCCAAAATGGAAGGCACAAGTGATTTAGTTCAGAGCCTAGAGCGTATGACAGAACCCAGGCGACGAGATCTCTTGCAGTTGCTGCGTGAATTCGCAGAGGGTCTTGAGGGCATCGAAAGGTTTCGGCGGAATTCCGACTCAAAAGACTCGGCGGGATGAACTAACGAGTCAACTAGATACAGTCCCGGCAGCACGAACAGGAGAACAGGTCATGTCGAAGTCTCAATGGGTTTTGTTGGCCACGTTCGCGGCCAGCTTCTACGGAGTGGGCAACATCTGGATGACGCAGTTCGGCTGGAGGCTCTGGCCGTATGTTGCTCCAAATGATTTCGACGCTTACCACAATGCGTGGTGGGCGATGATCAAGCCAGTGATCTTCCCGGTGGCAGGAATAGCAGTTCTTGGATCAATCATGTTGATCTGGTGGCGGCCTGAAGGAGTGACGGCGTTTCCAGTCTGGCTAAACATCGGCCTGCACGTTGCAACCTACACTCTCACTGCCATCTTCTGGGCGCGCTGGCAGGCTCAAACACACTTCGCCACAATGCCTGACGGTTCGCTCGACCCGATGTACGTGCGCGCGATGAGCACTCATTGGATTCGGGCCACTTTGATCACGCTCAACGGCTTGGCAGTTTTCTGGATGGTTGTCGAACATCTGTCGAGCAGAACTACTCGGCTGCCTTGAGACCTTTCGATCGTGTTTACGCCCGATGGTTTCTACCGATGGGCAACTGCCCACGTTCTTTACCAGCTTGGGGCCTATTTATGCAGCGCTTTCTCAGAATCGCGGTCAGCTTGACGGCCATGCTCCTGGTGGCCGTCACCAATAGCGCCGCGCAAACTGACGTTTCCCACCTGAAACCCGGCGATTCATTTCCATCGATAACCGGCCAGACACTTTCAGGCAAGCAAATGGAACTCCCAGGTGCTGCTTCCGCCAGGCCGGCTGTCGTGATTCTCTCGTTCAGTCGAGCCGGGGGGCACGACTCACAGACTTGGTCGCAGCACCTCTCAAAGAATGTGCCGGGATTGCCGATCTACACCGTGATCTTTCTTGAATCTGTCCCGCGTCTGTTTCGGGGCATGGCAATTTCCGGCATCAAGAGCGGAATGCCCGCGACGATGCAGGATCGAACGGTTCTCCTGTATCAGGATTCGGAAGCATGGGAACGGAAAGTTCGACTCGGCGGCGAGGACCACGCATGCGTAGTTCTGCTTAAAGCGAGTGGGGCCATCGAGTGGCTGAGCTCAGAAGGGTTTTCCGATGCCAGTTATTCGGGCCTGCTGAAGCAACTCCAGATGCCCGGGTAAGACACTTTCGCTTAACGGGACTGTGAGGGCCGAAAAACCTTCGAAAAGCTTTGACATCTGCTTCATTGATGTCTACATTGTAGGCAATGGCGGAGCTACTTGGCACCTTTGAGCAAATTATTCTTCTAGCCGTAATGACCCTGGAAGAGGATGCATATGGCCGCTCGGTGCTTCGAGAATCGCAAGCAAGCGGGGCGAGCGAGCGCACCATGGCGGCGGGCGCAGTGTATTCAACGCTCGACCGGCTTGAAGAAAAGGGCTACCTTGTGTCGCGGCTGGAAGCAGGCATGCCGGAGCGCGGCGGGCGAGCGCGACGATTTTACAGATTGACCGCAAATGGCGTTGTCGCCCTCAACGAAACGCGCAGAACCTTAGTGCGCATTTGGCGCGGAAAGCAGCGCAAACTGAAAACCTGGAGCCCAAGTAAGTACATAGGAGAAGCATGATGACACGATTGCTCTACCTGCTTTTGTCTGATCGTAATCGCGATACCGTCGTGGGCGACCTTGTTGAGGAGCGGCGTGCGAGAGCCGCAGAGAAAGGGGCGATTCATGCGGAAGTTTGGTTTGCTCTGGAGGTTCTCAGCTTCGTGCCCCATGTCGCTGTGTCGAGGTGTTCGAAGCACTTTGTGCTGACGAGCTTTTGCCTGTTTACTGCGCTCTGTGGAGCGTGGCTCGGCGCAATGGACCTGCGGCTTCGCCATCCAGGCTACATCGGCCGGGAAGGAATTGCACTCACCATCGTTCTGCAGGCATTGCTAACCCTGTCGATGCTTGTCCTTCCGGCCTGCGTGGTGAAAGTCTTGACCTTGGCTGGTACCTGTGGAATCGTCTGGCTTGCCTTTAAAGCTTTTAACGGCGTCATGCACGATCCGCATTTTGAAGGCTACATTGTACTGATCGCATTCGCGCTCGCAGTTCAGGCGGTCCTTACATGGCACGTAGTGCTGCGACAGCGGCCCACGGGAACGGTATTGTCTCGAACAACTGCACCTCTTCAATGAAGCAGGCAAACCTTTCACAACCCTGACAGCAACATCGTACATTGGCACGGCCGCATCGTGCGTTGAATTGTGATTGCGATCACGTATGATGCGGTTGCATTGCCGATTTCATTGCCTCCCGCTTGAATGATTCCATGCGTCGGATGAATACTGTTCGCGGAACACAGCTCATAGATCATCTGAATTGGAAAACGCCCATCATGCCACGCACGCCCTCCGAGATAGTCCAGCATTCAACTGAAGCGGACGAGCGAAAACTGCGTGATGCCCACTTTGCAATGCGCCTTTCGCTGTTCGCCGGCGTCCTGATGCTGGCCGGCAAAGTCACTGCTTATCTCCTCACGGGGTCGTCGGCCATATTTTCCGACGCTGCCGAATCGGTAGTGCACGTCGTCGCAGTCGGATTTGCTCTATTCAGCCTCTGGCTCAGCACGCGGCCAGCGGTGCCGAAGTTCCAGTACGGCTACGAGCGCATTACATTTTTCTCGGCTGGCTTCGAAGGCGCGATGATCGTTCTCGCTGCGGGCAGCATTGTCTATACAACGATCCAGAAGCTGAGGAATGGCCTGGTCCTTGAGGACCTCGGGAACGGAGTGTTCCTGATTCTTGCAGCGGGCGTATTGAATGCCGGCCTCGGCTGGTACCTGGTTCGTATTGGGAAGCGAAATAATTCCCTGATCCTGGAGGCCGACGGAAAGCATGTTCTTACAGACTGCTGGACAAGTTTCGGCGTAGTGGCAGGACTTCTGCTCGTAATGATGACTGGCCGAAGATATCTTGATCCGATAGTCGCCTTCCTTGTGTCTGCGAATATTCTCTGGTCGGGCGGCCGGCTGATGTGGCAATCGTTTAAGGGTCTTCTCGACTACTCAGACCCGCAGATCGGGCACAACATCCGCAACCGGCTCGACGCAATTTGCTCAAACCTGGGAGTCCAATATCACGGCGTTCGCTTTCGCACGACAGGCTATCGGCAGATGATCGAAGTCCACTTGTTGTTCCCTCAGAAAATGGAACTGGGCGAAGCACATCGTCTCGCAACGCTGGTCGAGGAGCATCTCGCATTGGATTTGGGAGTTCCAGCCGAGGTGACGACGCATCTTGAGTCACTGGAAGACCACGCCGAGGTTCACCGCACGCAGCATTACACCGGTCGCCCCAGCTGAAAAGCCCCGGCACCGCAGATCATTGCACTGTTGGTTCAGCAACAGGCTGTTTATGTTTGCCCCAATTGAAGTAGCGGCCGAGAACCACTTTGACGATGAGATGGTCGGTTGAGGCGGTCGCGCCCCATCCGGCGCCGAAGTTAATTTCCCATTTCGGAGAAACAAAAAGATTAACAACAGGAAATATCTGGTGCTGCTGGTTGTGCAGGTTGACGAAGTGTCCAAACTCGCCCCAGTAGCCGTAGTACTCGATACCGAAGTTGACCACAGGCCTCGGTTGATAAGTGACCGTTGCGGCGGGGCCGAAGGTCATTCCGTGAGGCGAAACATCGCGGTAATAGTAGTTCGCGACAGACTGCGGCGTTCCCGGCGGCAATGACGTTGGATGAATGCCCCAGTCCATGGTTGTGTTCACCGACCAATACCACTTCTTGACGGTCTTATCGACAATCGGCATGATCTGCCAGACCCAAGTAGGGTTAGCGTAAGCGGCCCGCGCGTAACCGATCTCGTTGGATACGCTGACACCGACCGGCCAATGCCACTTCGGCGGCACTCGCACGCGGGGCCGAATATGATCGCCGACCCACTGTACTCCGGTTCCGTTGTGTTCCTCAGTGAAGACGTAGAAGCCCACTTCCGACCAATCATTGATGCCTTGAGTGAACTCGACAGTCTCATGTTCCTGTCCCTGCGTTGGAAGCATTCCAAACTGAGTTGTGGTGCTGCCCTGCACGGTATAGTTGCTGTGTAATTCGACGAGAAGAGTGCCCGGTGCTTGTGTCTCAGAAGGATATACCTGGATTTCGTAGTTCTGCTGGGAAAATAATGGCCGGCCGAACAGCAGGAATAAAACGAATAGGGAGATCGGCAAGATTGCGCGGATTGGGTGAACAGAAATCTTCATTTCGCCTCTGGAACTTGTTAGACGTAATCGAAGAGCATCATGAACCCTGAGTCCATATGGTCCTGCTGATGACAGTGAAAGAGCGTCTTGCCTGGGTTGTCTGCCGTAAAAACGGCCTCAACTTTCTTGCCGGCGGCGACCAGCACAACATCCTTTAAAACTCCCCCCGTCGGCTTGCCGCTCAACGATTTGAGTTCGAAAGTATGCCGATGTAAATGCACGGGATGGACGTCCATGCTTTGATTGTCGAAAACGAGCCGATATCGCGCTCCTGCCCTTAGCTCGAAAAGCTTTGCCTTCGGCCAGGAATAACCGTTAATGGTCCAGTGATCGAAGTCCCCGTAGCCCTCAAACTTAGGCTTGAAGACTAGCGGAACGACAACTTCATCGTGGTCGGGAACAACATCGCGTGACGGCGAACCAAATTTCTCGTATTGGAAATCAAACTGCGAAGGATCTTTCCACATCGGAATGCCGGTGTGTCCGCTATATTCGACCACGACGCCCATTCCCGATTTGCGAATGGCGCCGTCGGTTTCACCAAAGACCCACACACCGGGCTGATTCATTTCTACGATTGCGTCCACCCGCTCAGCAGGCCCAAGCCGAACGGTTTCAACCAGAGCGGAAACGGGGACCGCGTTGCCGTCGAGGGCAGTGACGAGAAAGTGGTGCCCAGGCAGCGCTAGATTATGCATGAGTGTGGCGCTGGCATTCAATATATGAAACAGAACGCGCTGGCCTTCACGCACGCGAATCGGTTCGCCGAAGCCGAGCATACGATCGTTGATCGTGGAATGATCGTAAACTACTTCCCGATAGCCCTCCGCTCCGCCCTCCACGTGACCATCCCAGTCGTGAAGAGCGAGAAAGACCTCCCGGTCATACCGCGCGGGATTTGCTGCTGGATCAACCATCAGGAATCCGAATTCGCCCGTGTACGTTGCACGATTGAGGTTGTGGCCTGCCGACATGTGAGTGTGATACCAGCGGCAGCCCGCAGGCCTAGCGGTCCAGTTGTAGCGCAGCACTCCTCCATGCGGAGCAATCTCGGGCGAGCCTTCCTCCATCGCTCCATCCTGCAGCGATGGAATCTCCATTCCGTGCCAGTGCACAATATCGGAAGCGTCGGTGTCGTTAACGACGTCGATCGTGACCTGCTGCCCTTCACGGACTCGAATCAAGTCGCCGGGGACTTTGCCGTTGAATGCGGTCGTATGTACGATTTTTCCGGGAGCGATTTCCAGACGGATCGGTGCAATACGGATCATGTAGTCAGCGGGGCTTGCCGACTGTGACTGCAACGCCGCCGATCGCCCAAACAAAGACGTTCCGGCCAAAACGCGCCCCGAGTTGATCAGGAAATCTCTGCGGTTCATATTCTGAGCGGTACGGCGTGCCTGTGGTAGGGTCTGCGGTTCGATTCCAAACTCGTTTAACGATTGAGCGTCATTCGGCCCGGTGATGCTTATGCGCCACATAGCGTCCGATCATCCAGCCAACGGCGCTGCCTACCAACACGTCTGACGGGAAGTGCTGGCGGGCCAGAACTCGCGTCGTGCTCACACCGGTCGCCAAACCGTAAGCCAGAATCTTCGTCATTACTCCATCGTATTCGGACGCAATCACGGCCGCTGACGACCACGCGACGATGGCGTGGTTTGAAGGGAAGGATGAGTCGAGACCGACGCTCGATTGAAAGAACCGGCCTTTTGCGCTATCGACAGTGGGGCGCTCGCGCATCGAAATTGCCTTGAGCACCTCAGATACCGCAAGGCTATCGACCATGGCTTCACCGCCCAGGATGCCGGTCTCTGTAGCATGGTCGTCGTGATACAAAGCTCCAAGTCCATAGACGGCGACCGGAGCCGCGACAAAACCGCCCAGGAGCCCAGTGGAAGCCGTGGATGCCTCGTTGTTCAGCGAAGGATTCTGCAATTTTGAAGAGGACATTACCTGGTGGTCGGTGGTCATAACAGCGGCCGTAGCGAGGACGAGCACGACCGGGCCGAGCGCATTTGACTCTCTGATCCGCGCAGGAATGGTCCAGATAGCTTCCTGATCTTTGAGAATTCGAAGCGGCGTGCCGCGGATCGTGACGGCACTCTCACTTGCCTGACTCTGGGGCGACGGCGCATCCGGCAGGCCTTCATTCGAGTTTTGTCCGAACGCGCTGCCAGCAGACAGCGAAACCCCCAGGCTGATTAGTAGAGGTAGAAACGCTCGAATTGATCCAGGAAATTGCCGCCTAACCACAATAAATAGATGCTAATTGCGCATCCGCGTTAACTGCATGAACAAATCGTCATGTTGGTCAGGCGCGTTCGATGGACTTGCATCACTCGATGGCGGACATCGAGACCGGTTGACTTCTAAGGTGACTGCTGCCATTATCGAACTTCGATAACGACGCGGTGGATTTCACGGGTCGCCTCTAAATAACGGAGCAGAGCATGAGAACCAGACATCGCCGTTGGGGCATAGCCATCGTCTTCTTTGTTGCGTTCACCGCACCGTACCTCAGAGCGCAGGGGCCACCCTACCAAACCGACGATCCGGTGCCCGTCGACTATCAGCATTACGAGTTTTATGTCTTTGGCACGGCGGACGGGACACCGGCGGAGATGGATTCCGCCGGGCCTGCATTCGAGTTCAATTGGGGTGCTGTTCCGAGAGTACAACTGCACGCAATTCTTCCTTGGGGCGTGGTAGCGCCTTCGAATAACCCTGTGTATCTGCCCGGCGGCACTGGCGCTACGTATTTTGGTCTGACGGACATGGAACTGGGCGCGAAGATCGCATATGTCAAAGAGAGCAAGTACATCCCGCAGATCGGTACCTTTACGATGTTCGAAATGCCGACCGGTAATTACGACAAAGGTCTAGGAGTCGGAAAGGTCTGGTATCGGCTTCCTCTCTGGCTGCAAAAGAACGAAGGCAAATGGCTGCTGGATGGCGGAGCCGGAGAAACCGTTGTTCCCCAAAAGGGCTACCGAGACTTTCCCTACGGAGGCTTCCTGCTGAAATACACATTTGGCGAGAGGCTCGAATTCGGCGGCGAAGTGTTTTCGCACGGGAAAGAAGGCTTTGCCGCGGCGCAAACTCAAGCGTCCACTCTCGTTGACCTCGGTGGCTACTACCATTTCAAGCACAATCCAAATCAGCAATTCCTGTTTTGCTATGGCCACTCGATCGCCGGCCAAACCGAGAACTATGCATATGTTGGCATGTACTGGACCTGGGGAAAAGATGACAAGAAGCCCGGCGCAGATCAAGCCTTCTTGTGGCAAGAAGTTCCTCATAACAGCCTGCGGTAAATTCGGTCCAGGTCAATCGTCAAGGCAGAAAGGGGCACCGGAAAATGGAGATCACTGCGCGTGGACTTTGGACCTTGATCCATGGAATGGGCTTCGGCGGCCTGTACCTGCTCGCCTGTTCTGGAGTGATCGTCGAACTACGGCGCCGCAGGACCATCATTCCTGACCCGCAAGGGGCGGACCATGAGCGCTTCCTCCAGATTTACTTGCTGCTCATGGCGGCGCTGGCATGGTTGGCCGTGCTCACCGGAACCTATCTCATCTATCCGTGGTATCGGGCAGTACCGCCTTCCGGGACCACTAATCTTGTCGCCTTTCCGCAGCGCTTTCTGATGGCGAGCGCGTCGACCGCCGGTTGGCATTCGATTGGCATGGAATGGAAAGAACACTTAGCTTGGCTGGTTCCGATCGCAACGACGACGGCCGCAGCGGTCTCCTTGCAATACGGCCGGCATTTGCGAAGCCATTTGCAACTCCGAAAGACAGTGCTGGCTTTCTTAGCGGTTTCTTTCTTTGCGGCGGGTGTCGCAGGGTTCTTTGGCGCAATGCTCAACAAAAATGCCCCAGTTGAAGGCGGCAAGAATATTCAGATTCTGGAGGAAAAATGAACACAGAAATGAATATGGAAGTCGCCGACCATTCCCTCACCGAGACAAAAAGCGGCGCTGGCGGAGCAGCAGCATTGGCCGCAGGAATCGGTTCATTTGCGCTCGCAGTCCTGGCCATCGCAGCCGACCAGATGCCTTCCTTGCGTCAGGCAATGATCTTCTCTCGCCCCACGGGGCCGCTGTCAGGCGTGACCACGTGTGCGTGCATCATTTGGCTGACATTTTGGATTGTGCTTCATTTACGCTGGAGGAATCGTAATGTGGCGATGGGCCGCATCGGCCTGCTCTCAGTTGTCCTCCTCGCCTTGGCCGTGCTTCTGACGTTCCCTCCCGTAGCAGAGCTGTTTTGAGGTGTTGAAATCCCAGATCGCCAATGCGAATGATCTCGAATGACTAAAAAACAAGTCAGCGGCAAAGATTATCAGGAACTTTACAATGGACTGGTCCGCCTGCATGTTCTGCACCATGCCGCCGAGGAGCCGATCTTCGGTCTCGGCATCATTCAGGAACTCGGCCGTCACGGCTATCGTCTGGGGCCCGGAACCATTTACCCACTTCTGCACGGTATGGAGCGGCGCGGCTGGCTCAAATCGAAGCAGCAACTCGTGAACGGCCACAACCGCAAGGTCTATTTTGCGACGGGAAGAGGCCGCAGAGCGCTGACAGAAGCACGCATTCAAGTTCGCGAGCTGTACGAAGAGATGTGTGAGGAAAAGAGCAGCTGACCGCGAATGAAGTTTTCGTCATTTTCTTTGTGTCTGGATTCCTATCGATAAGCTTGCCTGTCATAGAAGGCATGAACGGGATCGGGCTCAAGCCGTCGAGAAATCGGATCTGCCGCCATGCGGCGTGCGTCCTGGCAAGCGTGGCTGGAGCGTCGTCTTTGCTAGGCTGCGCTACTACAATCTTGCAGCCGTCACCAGCGTTGCCTCCTGAGACAGTTCATCAAGTCGCAGGTTCACCGATCGATCACATCGTGATCATAATGCAGGAAAATCGCACCTTTGATAACCTCTTCAACGGCTATCCCGGAGCGGACACGGTGCAAAGCGGCGTCAGCAATGGTACGGTCATTCCTCTTCAGCCGGTCTCGCTCTCCGATAGCCGCGATCTCGATCACAGCCACCTGAGCTGGGTGCACGCTGTGCACAACGGCGCGATGGATGGCTTTGCGCAGAGCCAGGTCAGTCCTTCCACGCTGGCTTATTCGTATGTGCCAGAGTCGCAAGTAGAGCCTTATTGGACTCTTGCCCGCGAATACGCGCTCGGTGACCGGATGTTCGAGTCCAGCAGCGGCCCAAGTTACCCCTCGCATCAATACCTCATCGCCGGCCAATCCGGCCTTGTCGCCGAAAATCCGAGCGGAGGCTGGGGATGCGATGCCGGCTCGAATTCACTGGCGCCGCTCATCGGTCCCAACGGCACCGAAGTTGCGCCGGGACTCCCGCCCTGTTTCGACTACCGGACTATCGCCGATCTGCTCGATCAGGCTGGTGTTTCATGGCGCTACTACGCGCCCGACCCCGACGACGGCTTCTACGAGCTTGCGGCTTTCCAGGCCATCCGCCACATCCGGTACAGCAGCGACTGGCAAACGAAGGTGATCTTTCCGGCGACCCAGGTCCTAACCGACATCACTAACAACGAGCTCGCTCAAGTCACCTGGATTGTTCCTGACTTGGACAACTCCGACCATCCTGGCTCGGGAACTGCGAGCGGACCTGACTGGGTTGCGTCGATTGTGAATGCAATCGGCCAAAGCAAATATTGGAGCTCAACCGCCATCTTCGTCACCTGGGATGATTGGGGCGGTTGGTATGACCATGTGTTGCCACCGAAGGTTGATGAGATGGGCCTCGGCTTCCGTGTTCCGTTGCTGGTGATTTCACCGTGGGCGAAACACGGATATATTTCACATACGGTCCACGAGGCCAGCGGATTCATCACATTCACAGAACGCAATTTTGGCCTGGGCTCGCTGGGCCAGCGCGACGTGAACGCCGATGGCTTCGCGGATTGCTTCGATTACACGCAGCCGATCAGGCCGTTTATACCCGTAGCGACAGGCAATGCGAATGGAGACTAGGCTCCGACACGTCGAACGATAAATCAATCTTTGATCGGGATCTTCTTCACCACTCGCGGAAACTGCCTGAGCAACGAAAGCTCGGGGCTGTTTCGAGGCAAGCCCTATGCGACCTGCGAAACTGAAGTTTTCGTCATCTTGCCAGTCCATGGATTCCGAATAAATCGAATGCCAGTCAGATTGAGAATGAGTGGTTCTCCTCCCTCTTTTCTCGTGCAATTCCGTCGAATCGGGCGACAGTTTTTGGTCCTGAGACGTAATCGACTCGCCAGGCTCCTGGTGGCGCTCTTCATTGTCTTGCCTTGGCAGCGCGACCTTCCTGCACAAGTCCCAGATGCACCTGCCCCTAAAATTGCAACTTCGCAGCCCGATACAAGTGACAATCAAGGCAAACAGACGAAAAGAATCCTCGGTATCATCCCAAACTTTCGCGCCGTTTACACGACCACGATACTTCCAGCGCAATCGGTGAAGAACAAGTTTGTGACGGCGACAGAGGATTCGTTTGACTACTCTGCGATCTTTATCCCAGCCGTGCTGGCTGGCTACTCGTTGAAAACCAATTCGACGCCGGAGTTCGCTACCGGTGCAGTTGGATATGGTAGATATTTGTGGCATGCCGCAGTTGATCAGACCAGCGAGAACTACATGGTGGAATTTGTAGTGCCCGCAATGACGCACGAGGACACGCGCTATTACACGCTGGGACGTGGAGGGTCTCTGAAAAGAACCGGGTACGCGCTGAGCCGCGCTGTGGTCACGCGTTCGGATTCGGCAAAAGAAGAGTTCAATATAAGCGAGGTGCTGGGAGCTGGCGCCTCGGCTGGGCTGTCAAGTCTCTACTACCCCGCAAGCCAGCGAAACTTTTCAGACGTCGGCAAGGAGTGGGGCATCGACATCGGCATCGATGGACTTTCCTTTGTCGCGAAAGAATTTTGGCCAGACATCAATCGAACTCTATTTCGCCACAGGCCACACACAGTCGCCACGCAGGATTAGGCGGAATTTGCACTCGATCCCGCTGATTGCATTTCTATGAACAAATCGTCATCTTATTGAGCGGCTTGAAGGTGCTATCAAAAGAGAAGAGCTTTCGTCTCAACGAGTAGCTGTTGTGCTCGAACACGGAGCCTGTTCTCTCAAGAAGCCGACTGTCGCTGGCGCGTCGTCTCTTCGTGGTCCAGCTTCCACTGAACAAACAGATCAATATCCGGTCTTCCAAAAGGGGAGCTTAGGACTACTACGCATGACGACGGCATACTTGAACCGAATCGCCACTGCCGTACCGGAGCACGATGTGCATGAGGCTTTCGTAGGTTTTGCCCAGAACATGCTTGCCGACACGCGCCTGCGTGCGGTCTTCCGTCGCATGGCAAGTCGCACCAACATTGCGCATCGCTATTCATTTCTCGATCCATTCAAGCACTCAGGCCAGTTCTCGTTGCATGGCGCGCGCGAGTTTTACAGGCTGGGCAAGTTTCCCAGCACGGCGCGACGAATGGAGTTGTTTGAGCAAAACGCCCCGCTCCTGATGAAGGAAGCAGTGGATCGGCTTGCGCTCACAGATGAAGAGAGGGCTGGCATAACCCATGTGCTTGTCACCTGCTGCACTGGGCTCTACGCGCCAGGCCTGGACTTTGAGGTTGTCGACCATCTCGGGCTCTCGCCTGATGTCGAGCGGACGATGGTCGGGTTTATGGGGTGCTATGCAGCGATCAACGCGCTGAAACTGGCGCGGCACATTGTGCGCTCAGACCCCGCGGCCGGTGTCCTCATGCTCAACCTGGAACTATGCACGCTGCATTTTCAGGAAACTCAGGAACTGGAGCAGATGCTTTCGTTTCTGGTCTTTGCCGATGGTGCGGCAGCGAGTCTGATCACCGCTCGCGAGCAAGGTCTTGCTCTGGACAGCTTCAAGGCGGTGATGGTCCATGACACGAGAGGGCTGATTACCTGGAAGATTCGCGATCTCGGCTTCGACATGCTGCTCTCAGGGCAGGTGCCGGCAGAACTGGGCCGCGCGCTCCATGAGGGCCAATTGCTGCACGAACGTGATGACATCGATCTCTGGGCGGTTCACCCTGGCGGGCGCTCAATCCTCGACGCGGTGGAGAACGGATTGGAGCTGCCTGCTGATGCCCTAGCCGCTTCTCGCGAGGTGTTGTCGAGCTTCGGCAATATGTCTTCGGCAACCGTCATGTTTGTGCTGGAGCTGATCATGCAGCGAGCGCAGCCGGGGCAACGAGGCTGTGCCATGTCGTTCGGCCCTGGCTTAACCGCGGAGACGATGCGCTTCCATGTGGTCTAGTGCTGAGGTTGATTTCAGCCGTCGGATTTCTCCGCGTGAATTACCGGAGTTGATGGACGGCGATTGCAGCTATGACGATTTCCGCGATTGCCTGCGCAGTCTGGAACAGATCAACCGCTGGCTGATGGGGTATCGACCTACTTTGTCATGGCTGGAACATTTGCGGCACAGATCGCACGTGCCGGTTCACATAGTGGACGTGGGCAGCGGCGGTGGCGGCATGCTGCGGCAGATTGCAGGCTGGGCCCGGCGGCGAGGCATCGCCGTACGGTTGACCGGGATCGATCTGAATCCTCATGCCGCGCGTGCAGCGGCTGAGTCAACACCAAAGGATCTCGGGATTACGTGGATTACTGGCGATGCTATGGAGCATCGGTCGGAGACGCCGATCGATATCGTTGTGAGTTCACTGATGGCACACCATCTGGAAGATAAGGAAGTCGTCGCGCTGCTCAAGTGGATGGAAGAGACCGTGCAGGCGGGTTGGTTTATCAATGATCTGGAGCGTTTGGAGTGGTGCAGCCGGATGTTTGGATGGATTCGATGGCATCCGATTGTCCGGCATGATGGGCCCGTGTCTTTTCGACGGGCTTTCCGGCGAGATGACTGGGAGCGCTTGCTGGCGATGGCTGCCATTCCGTCCATGGCTGTGAACATCGAGCGCTGGCGGCCGGGACGGCTGTGTGTTGGGCGGTGGAGGTGAAGCCGCCATTTATTGCCGACGTGCGATGCCCCTGCCTGGGATCGGTCGACGATTTTTGCGTGACGCGACGCTCGCGCAATTCATCTCGTCTAACTTCTTGAAGGACAAACGATGTCAACTTCTACAGTATCGGCGCCAAGGCTGACCTCATCCAGATTCAAGATCGTGCTCTGGCTCGCACTCGGTCTCATCACGCTGTTTGTGGTGATCACTTCAGAGGTGCTGCTCTACACTGACTACCCGATGTATCACGCCTACCGTCTGCAGGTGATTGCCGACCGCCATCTCCTCATTCCGCATTCACTGGCAGGAACGCTCGCTCTTTTGATCGGCCCCATTAATTTTTCCTCGCGAATACGGCAGCGTTACGCTCGACTTCATCGCATTCTTGGCTACATTTACTTCATCGCAGTCATCGTCGGTTCTTTCACAGGGATCGCGTTGGCTTCCGGCCGACCCGGACTTCCGGGAACGTCCATGCAAGCCGCAGCCTGGATGGTGTGCACCACCGTCGCAGTGATCACCGCGCGCAACCGCCAGATCAAAGTGCACCGCCAGTGGATGGCGCGATCCTACGCGGTCACATTCACCTTCGTTTCAAGCCGCGTACTCAATCTCGTGCCTGCCTATTGGAGCCACCTGGGCGATGTCCTCTCGGCAGTCGGAGTGATTGCCTTCACACTCGCTTCGATCCTGATTGTGGACATCGGCCTCAACTGGCGAGAGCTCACCACTCGCAGCAATTGACCGCCTTGAGCGCCGATAAACCCGACGCAGTGAAGGTCCGCTGACTCTCTACTTGTTAAAGCTGGTCCCCACCAGGTCCGCGCTGACGACAGGCCCGGAGCCGCCGAGTTGTCCTACAACAACGGCCACCGCAGGGTCGTCGCCCTCCAGTACCCACACCATCACGTCCTTCGGCTGCAGGCCCAGCAGCCGCGCAACCAACCCCACGAACCCGCCGAGTTCCGGATGAACGCGAAACACTTCTGCGCTGAAGCTCTGGCCCGACAAATGCACTGTCTGCGCGCTATCCGGCGAGATCAGGAGCCGAATCAGCCGGCCGCCGGCGACTGGCACAAGCATTCCCACGCGAAATGGCGATACTGTGGGCGGCACGTTCAAGAGCAGAGTTCCGACGAACCCATTTGCCAGGTCATTCGGCAGGTTGATGTGCTTACTCTCGACCCTCTCCTTGCCATTTCTGTCTGTTGTGCGGTTAGTCATGATACCGGTAACCGCATCGACCGAGAAGTCGACGGGGTTCGCGAAGAACGGCCCTTTCTGTATGTGATGATTGCGCACCAGCCGAAACGCACCCTGTTGCGTGTACGTCGTCTCCTCATCATCAACGGAGCCATCAACAAAGCGATAGACCGTGTGCATAGTCACTTGATCGCCTTGGACGGCCTGCGAAAACTCCACATTGGCGATGATCTGTCCAGTCTCGGAGCGCGCCACCATAAACCGGTGCATGGGTAATTGGATATGCTTCACTGCAATTTGTTCCGCCTGGGCCGCAGAGCCGCAGAGCCAAATCGCAATTAAAGCAGTCGCGAGAATCTTGCTTCGATTCATCTACCCCCTCGAATCAGAGTCTAGCTTTGCGGGATGTCGGAAAAGGTGTATTCGCTCGGCTCCAAAATGACGATTTGTTCAGAATGCCGCGCAGAACTGCTTCTTAGACGTCTACTAGAATGAGGAGTCCCTCCAAAAGCTGGTTGAACTTTTCAACGAATCAGGAGTATTGCCTTGCAAGACGAAGTTCTGATAGTCGGTGGTGGAGTCGCAGGCTGCGCCGCGTCGATTGCGCTCGCGAGAAAGGGCCGGAGCGTCACGCTCATCGAACGCGAACCCACGCCTCGCCACAAGGTTTGCGGAGAGTTTCTGAGCGGAGAAGCCCTTGACGATCTGCACGCGCTCAATATCGACGTGACCTCGCTTGGCGCCGTTCCCATCGACTACGTTCGACTAGCTGCCGCAAGGCGTGCCGCGACAGCCCCGTTATCGTTTCCGGCGAAATCGCTCACGCGCAAGACCCTCGACACCGCGCTCATTGCCGAAGCCATCGCCGCGGGAGTTCGAGTTGAGCGCGGCCGCGCCGTGCAGTCGCTGAGCCGAACAGCCGCCAGTCTCTGGAAGGCCAAGCTCGATGACGGCACAGCCTATGAGGCTACGACCGCTTTCCTCGCTACGGGCAAACACGATATGCGAGGGCACGCCCGCCCAAAAGATCCACATCAATGGATTGGCTTCAAGATGTACTACCGAATGACTGCTGCGCAAACCGCTGACCTTGGCGACGCTTCAGAGTTGACGCTCTATGCCGGGGGCTACGGCGGTATTCAACCGGTGGAGGACCGCATTACGAATTTCTGCTGTGTGGTGCAACGGCGGTACTTCGAACGCGCGGGACTTCGCTGGGAAGGCCTGCTCGCCAGGATGCAGCAGGATTGCCCCCACCTCGCCATGCGGCTTGCCGGCGCTGAGCCAATGCTCGATAAGCCGATCACAGTTACCCATATTCCATACGGCTTCTTACGCCGCACGACGGAGGATGGGCTCTACTGCATCGGCGATCAGGCGGCGGTGATCCCGTCGTTCACAGGGGATGGCATTTCGATCGCGTTGCACACAGCCCGTCGCGCCGCTTCAGCTTACCTTGCCGGGGAACCCGCACCGGTCTTTCAACCAAAATTGCGCGCGGCAATGGTGCCACAAATGCGGCTTGCTGAAGCTGCCGCCAACGGGTTGAGCAATGCGCTCGCGCGCGCAGTTTTGCCGTTCTGTCTCAGGGTGTGGCCTGGCGCGATGCGCGTAACAGCCCGACTCACGCGGGTTACCCAGCCAGCCGCCGTCGCTCCGCAAGCAATCGCCGTATGAAGTCGAGCCACCCAAAACAGGACTGATTGGAAAAGGCCCTTTTGAGGAGATGGAATGAAATTGTTCGCAGTCTTCGGCCTCGCGCTCATACTCCATGGTGCGGCGTTCGCCCAACAACAGACCTTCACTGTCAACCCCGATTCCAGCCAGGTGAAAATGACACTCAACACGACTCATGAAGTCGTCAATGGCACGTTCCACATACAATCTGGATCGATTGCCTTCGATCGCAATGCTCCCAAGATGGAGGGGTTGATGATCGTGCTGCCCGACAGCGGTAACACCGGAAATGGCAGCCGCGACAAGAAGATGAAGAATGACATTCTCAAAGTGGATCAATTCGCGACCATCACCTTTGCGCCCAAATCCTACACTGGAACGATTGCGGCTGCTGGCGACTCAACCATTCAGGTGAGCGGGGTGTTCACTCTACTCGGTACTCCTCATGACCTGACGATTCCCATGCAGGTCCACATCGATGGGTCGAAGGCAACGGCGAAGGCGCACTTCATTATCCCGTATGTCCAATGGGGCCTTAAGGACCCAAGCTTTATGTTCTGGAAAGCCGAGCATGACGTCGCGATTGACCTCAACCTTGTAGGCCAGGTCTCCAACTAACCTGGAGCCATGCTTTTTTTGCAATAGAATTTCACTATGCGCTTGCTGCTCGTGGAAGACGAAGCCGACATCCAGGCGTTCCTGCAGCGCTCACTGGAAGAGACGGGATACGAGGTTGAAGTTGCGCCCGACGCACGAACCGCAGAACAACTTGCCGGAACCGGGCCATTCGACATTCTCATTGTCGATCTGGGGCTACCGGACCGGGACGGCATAAGCCTGATTTTGCGGCTGCGCGAACTTGGAATGCGCGCGCCGGTGTTGATTCTCTCGGCACGGCGATCCGTCGACGACCGTGTTCGCGGGCTGGAGCAGGGCGGCGACGACTACTTGACCAAGCCGTTTGCACTAGCCGAACTGCTGGCCAGATTGCGGAACCTGCTAAGGCGTAATTCCCCGCTCCAAGGCGAACCAACACGACTACGTGTGCACGACCTTGAGCTCGATCTTTTGCGCAGGGAGGCGCTGCGCGGAGGACAGGTTCTTCAACTCACTCAGCAGGAGTTTGTCCTGCTTGAGTACCTGTGCAGAAATGCAGGGCGCGTGGTCACCCGTTCGATGATTCTCGACAAGGTGTGGGGAATGCGGTTCGTTCCGGATACGAACGTGGTCGACGTTCATATCTACCGGCTTCGGGGAAAGGTCGATGGCGCCGGACAATACCCACTCATCAAGACCATGCGAGGCGTAGGCTATGTCCTCAAAGACAAATAAGCCGCGAATGCGCAGTGCAGCCTGGCGCGTGTCGTTCCTGGCGACAATCGCATTTGCGTGCGGGACTTTGGTGATCTTCGTCTTCCTCCACCAATTTGTGTCCAGCGATATTCAGCGCAGGACCGACGCGTGGCTATCCGGTGAAGTCGAGGTGCTTGGCGATGTCGCTGCGCGGACTCCTAAAAATGCGCTGTACCGCCGAGTGGTTGGCGAAGTCGCAGAACTCGCAGCGCGCGAGGTTCCGAATAAATCAAATTCTGCGGATAACTCCAGCGACTCCGTATTCTTTTTGCAAACCAGCGCCCAACCACAGCAATCGCAGCTCTGGGTCGGTGCCGGCAATGGAAAATCGAATCTCGAAGCGATCAGGAGAACAAGCTTCCAGCCAGACACGCCAACCGATGTCAGCGTGTCAGGGTTCCCGGTTCCATTTCGAGTCGCCTGCCTGCAGATGGCCGACGGCAGCCGCATCTATCTTGGAGTGTCTGAACGCGACGATCTGAGAGTACTGAGAAGACTCCGCCTTCGCTTCTTTCTGTTGTGGCTTCTGGTTGTTTTTCTTGGATTCGGCATCGTCTTTCTTGTTACAAGGCGTATGTTGAGCCACGTCCGCCGAATTACGGAAGCAGCATCCAGAATCGGCCACTCTGACCTGAGCGAGAGAGTGCCGGCGACGCGACGCAACGATGAGGTAAGCCAGCTGGCTCAAACCTTGAATGGAATGCTCGATCGTATCGAAAGCGCCATGCATCAGCTGCACACTATCACCGACGCTCTTGCGCACGATTTGCGTAGCCCATTGACTGCGATTCGCGGAAAGCTTGAGATGTCGCTATCTCGCACCGAAAACGAAGAGCATACCGAGCCCATCGTCTCTGCAATCGAGGAACTCGATCAGCTCACCGACTTTCTCAACAAGTCACTGGATGTTGCCGAGGCGCGCGCGGATGCGCTTCGACTGACTCGGACCAGGATCGATCTGAGCCGGCTGATGGAGACGATGGTGGACCTTTACGAGCCGTCCATGGCGGAGCGCGGAATTCGGATTCGCGTGAGCAGTGAGGGCGGCGTCACGTTGGACGGCGATGAGGGGCTTATCCATCGGATGATCGCCAACCTCCTGGACAACGAGCTTAAACATCTCGCGCCGGGTTCGAGTGTCAGCATTACTTTGCAATGCAGAGATGAGATGGCAATTGTGACGTTAGAGGACAACGGCGGAGGGTTCGAACCCGAGATTCTGGAGCATCTCTTTGTTGGCCGAGTGAAAGGACGAACTTCCAAGGGTCATGGTCTCGGCCTGGCATTTGTGGATGCGGTGGCCCAGGCTCACGGCGGTACAGTTGAGGCCGCAAATCGAGAAGGACGTGGCGCCCGAATTTCTGTAAGCCTACCTTCGCTCCCCAAAACAGCGCACCATCAAGCGACGGTCGCCACGCAGGTTGGTTGATCAGTATCGATCAAAAAGCCGGTCGCACTATGCAGTGTCATGTATTCGCAAAAGTTTTCGCGGATAATGCGGGAACGTCGCGACCTTCGCCTTCGGGGAGGATCCAAAAACGGGAAGCGTCTTCGCGCACTGCCAGTGCGCGGCGCAGGCGGTCCGGAGGATCAGTTTGGGCATCGTCTGCAAGCGCGAATGTACCGTAGTGGATGGCGAGCGCATATGCGGCGCCGAGTTGGTCGCGGACTTCAACAGCCTGCTCCGGAGTCATGTGAACCGGTCCCATAAACCACTCCGGCTCATAAGCGCCGATGGGCAAGAGTGCGAGACGAATCGGAGAATAGAGCCGGCCGATCTCGGCGAAGAAATCGCCGAAGCCTGAATCGCCGGCGATATAGAGATTGCCTGCTGCAGCCTCCACGAGCCAGCTACACCACAAGGTTCGGTTGCGGTTGAAAGGTGTGCGTCCGGAGAAGTGCTGAGCTCGAACGCAATGGATTCGATGGCCCCTCCAATTCACGAATTGATTCCAATCCAGTTCACAAACCTCAGGCAGGCCGCAGCGGCGGACCTGGCGAGCGACCCCAAGTGGACAGAAGACCGTCGGCGGGCGGTGCTTGGAGAGGCGCTTTAGAGTCGGCACGTCGAGGTGATCATAGTGGTCATGGCTAATGAGAATGGCGTCGATCGGCGGGAGATCCTCGAAGCGGACCCCGGGGGCGCGATGGCGTCGCGGCCCTGCAAAGGAGACAGGACTAACCCAGTTTGACCAGACTGGATCTGTGAGCAGATTGAGGCCCTCAGTCTGTAAGAGGACAGTGGAGTGGTTGATAAAGGTCACCCGGAGGTCGGAATCAGCGACGCGCTCTGGGGGCTTCGGTCCGGGAGGTGAAGGAATCCACGGTTGCCAGAGGCCGGGTCGCCGGCTGCTCACCCACTTTAACAATTCGCGGAAGCCGTGCTCCGGTACGCCCGGGTTGAAGAAACGCCCGTCGCGTTCGTGAGGTATTGCCAGCGGACTGTCGCAGCGCTGATTCCGGCAAGGTTGACCCATAATATTCAGGATGCCTGAAACAAACTTCACAACTCAAGGGGAGGATTTTCCGATGCAGCCAATCAGAAAACGTGATTACATTGTCGATGAACCACGATAAAGTAGTTTCGCATTGTGCTCCTCGACTTCCCCGCCGGCGGCGCATTCCCCACGATAATGTCAGTTAGCGTTGCCTGCACCTGTTCGGATTTGAGACAGTCGGGGCAGCATCGGCGCTCTTGCCCGGCAAACGCGCCGATGCTGCCCATCTTCGGAATCTATCTATGGTTCCCGTCCTTGCGTTCGTCTGTGCGCCGGCGGATCCACCAGGCCGTGATTGAGCACCACATAAAGCCGGACACGAGTTCATGCACCACCATGAGGAGACCTGCAGCAACACCGGACGCCATGACCCATGCGCGCGACGGCTGCCAGTGCGGACCAATCACGATGCCGGTCAGAAGCATGGCCGAGCTCCAGAAGAAGATCGCTACAGGATTGCCGAGACGGACACTGAATTTTCCGTTCATAGCTGCACTTCCTTTCGGGTGAGGCTCTCGCGAGCCGATTGCCGTGTACGCGGCGAGTCAGGAACCCGAGAGTGGGTAAACGATTGAGTGAAACGAGGAGCGGGCGCTTCGCGATCAGACGCTCGAATCAGGTTTGATCGGTGTTCGCGCGGACCGCCAAGCAGTTCGGCAAGTTGTGGCCGGAAGTCTGCGAGAAGCCGCAATAGGGAACGTCGATACTGGCTTTCGGTCTCCTCCAGGTCCGCTGCGAAGTACTCGTCAAGCCGTCGGAACCTTTCTTCTGGACAAAGGCTTCTTGAGTCGGCCACTACTGCCAGGAGGAGCTCCTGCTCGAGGTCGCTCGTTGAGAGCCAGTCAGGCGCTTCATAATGAATGGGCTCTCCGGCTGCGCCTGGATTGTTGCATCGTCGCTGGTTTTGGTCGTTGGACATCTGTCCTCCTTGTTTGTTGCAGGCAAGCAAAGGGGCAGGCCTGCGCCCGCCCCTTTGCTCGGCGGCCATGGTGAGGGTGTGGATGTTGGGAGGTGGGTTCTGGCCGGGGTGGCAACGGATGTGCCAGGGCCGACCCATCAAAGCGCGATGCGATCGTTTACGGCGTTTTGAATTTGCTGCGTGCAATTGAGGTAATGTGCCGTGGTGGACAAGTCCTCGTGCCCCAGCAAAGCTTGAACCTGCTCCAACTCGCCGCCAGCTGTGCGGCAGAGTTTGGCGCACGTACGGCGCAGATCATGCGGGCCAAGGTGGCTGATCCCCGCGGCTTTGGCGGCCGTCACCACTACATCCCAGATCGCCCACGCGCTCAGCCCAAGGTCTGTGATCGCGCCGCCTTTGCGCATGGCGCGCCAAATCGGACCTGAAGTGATTTCCGCAGCGCTGGTCCAGTCGTCCAAAGCATCTTTCGCCGCCGCGGGTATCGGCACGGTGCGAACCCGCCCTCGTTTGCCGATGAGGTCGGCGATGACCCACCGGCCCTCGCGCCGCTGAATCAGTCTCATGTCGAGCGCCGCGGTCTCCTCGCGACGCAGACCACAGTGGCACAGGGTGGAAAGAATTGCGAAGTTGCGCTTGCCGATGAGCTCTGTACGGTCGACAGTCGCAAGCAGGCACTGAGTTTCTTCCGTCGTGAGCCAGGTTCCAAGCCGAACGCCATTCTGGGGAACGCCTGGCACCGAGGTGATGCGAACGGCCTCAGCTGGATCGATGAGACCATTCTCGCGTGCTTCGTTCACGAGTTTGCGAATCGCACAGAGTCTTTGGTTGATGGTCGCGGCGCTGAGGCCCTCCGCGATCATGGAGGCACGGTACTCCATCAGAATCATGCGCGAGATGGGCCGGCCTGCCGCCGCCTCGATCAGGTCATCGAAGGCGGTCAGGTAGGCGCGCTTTGTATGTCGGGAAACAACCGAGTTCGCGAGCATTTTGCGCAGTGCATTGAACGAATCGGAATTTGTGAGAGTCGTCTTGTTGAGACAGGAAGACACGAAGGCTCCTTTCGTCCGGGTGAAGGGACTTAGCCAAAGTTGGAAATTTGAAAGGCAATGAATATCGAGGGGCGCGCACGGCACCGCGCTTTCGGGTCGTGATTCGCGCACGAGCTTCTGGGAGATGAGGTGAGGAGAAGCGTCCAGCAGTGGAGTTTGAGCGGAGGTTCTGTGGCGAGAGCGGCCTGGTTATTTCAACCGCTTGTACTCGACATTGCCGAAGAAGCCGGGAGTCAGCAGGGTGTCGGTTTGCTTGACGTAAGTTAGGTCAGCGGACAAAAGCGCTCCTTTGACTTCAAGGGCGCCATCCTTATAGATGGCCCCGACTTTTCCGGACGGGCTGACAATCAGGAACTCATCGCCGTTGCGGACGACCTGAAAACTGTCGGTTGGGTTACTTCACCGGCAAGATCCTCCAAACCGAGGCGGGCGACGTCCAGGTGACCCCGGCAATGGCCAAGGCCATCACCCGCTACCTGATCAAGAACGACTACACCGATGACGACGACAAGATCACAGCGGGGTATCACGACGCCAAAGCAGCGGGGACAATTGCGCCACTGCCGCCGGAATTGGCCGCCTATTCGGCGCAAATCCTGCAGCTAATTGATTCGGTATTTAGCGACAGCCAGCTTCCGTTGCCGGAGGATGATCGCAAGTCGCAGCGCAACAAGCTGAACGCGAACTTCCAGAAGAAGGAATTCCAGTCCCTCTGGAACCGGTTCATTCGGGATCATTGTCGCAATCGGAAGATGACGACGATCCGGAAGTACTGCTGCATGACACTATCTTTAAAAGGCTACTCGCGGGGTTGCTAGAGGAGGCGTACGCGCGGGGATATAAGACCGCCTGTGTCGGAACTGAATTCGAGGTTAGAAACATCCGGCTGCGCGCGACGCCGGAAAGAATACGGCTACGCAGGGAATACCAAAAGCATCTGGCGAGGCTCGAGAGCGAAGATGCGCTGATCGATGAAATCAGACAACGTGTCGAACTTGAATGTTCCTCAGGGACACTATCATCCGAAATGATTGCTGAGTTCTATAAGCGGTGGGCGGATTGTAATGGTTATCGAAAGATTCTCAACCGTGTCGAGGCAGGAATGAAGCCAGCTCTTGCTGCCTACAAACAATCAATCATAGAAACAGTGCTTGAGCGCGCAAAGCGCGAAAGCTGGCCCTACGGAATACAAGGCGACCCAGAAGCTCGTGGCAAATACGATCAGGTAATTTATATCGATTCTCCTTACGGCCAAATCTCTTGGCATGTCGAGCTATCCAAATACGCTGATCTGCCGGAGTATAAAGGCAAATGGTCGGGTAAGAAGGGTGAATCTGAGATTGCACTTAGACGCCTGTTTGCAGTTGGGCACTGATAACGGACAATCATACAGGTTCAGGACTTCACCGCGGTCATACTGGATGAACAAACCAGGAACGCTTCACTTGCGCCGGCGCACCTTCCGCGAAGACCCAAAATCATATCGGCGCAGCGCGCTAATTTATGGGACTTTCGGGTTTCTGATGCCTGATTAGCTTACCGATACCGCGGGCGTCCACTCAGGCAAAAGACGAGGCTGGGCCACGAAAACCCCTATACTATCCGGTTGTCGGGGGTGATCCTGCGGTTGGTTCGTCCACGCCATACCCGAACGGTTACGGTTACGCGTCCCTGGATGCGCTAGCTAGGTGCTCGCTCAAGCTGCAAGTTGGGCCAGTCGTCGGGCACCAAAGCAGGCGGCTTGGACCAAGGCTCCTCAACCAATGCCGCCTGGAACCACTCATCGCGAAGGTTCGCGTGTTCGGTCACGATGATCTGGAATCCTGGAGCAAGTTCTTCGGTGAATTTGCGCAGCCATGCGAAGAGCCGACGTACTGCGGCGAGATCGGCATCCTCCTCGGTCTTCTGGATCGAACCATCGGCTGCCTTATAGACCTGCTCGGATGGGAAATAGACCTGCGTTGGCTGGTCGATCATGATGAATCTGGGCAGGGGCCGCTCGCTCTTGGTAGCGAAAAGGTGCAAGGCCAGAAGGGTCGAGAGGTGATAGGCAAGATGATTCTCGCCGCCCCCCGTCCTGCTCATCGGCACCGATCGTTCTGGACGATCGAACACAATGGTGAGATTCGCAAGATCGATCCGCACTGGGAAGGCGCTGAATTCAGCCTCCAGCTCACGGAGGAACTGAGAAACATACCCGGCAATGTTGTTCAGGATGGAGAGGAGCCGGTCGTGGCTGGTGTCGTTCCCCACCCGCCGTTCCAGTTCAACTACGCGCTGCCGTAGACGCTCATGCTTGGCTTCGAGCGCGATCAGTTCTGCATTGGGAATGAGATTTTCGAGGAACAGACTGACGCGGCCAACTACCCGTGCCGCGGCATTGTTGCGGTTGCCCATCGCATTGACGAGCTCATTAGTCGCGATGGCGGCGGCTAGCTGTTCTTCGACACTTCGGATCTCTTCGCTTGCCTCGTGAACCTGACGCTCAAGATCTGCAAGATAGGAGTCCAGCCGGGGACGCTGCCCGGAAACGATGGCCAATTCAGCGTCTAGACTGCCTACCTCGTTCAGTAGTGCGGTGGCGATCGAAGAATCTAGACCCAAATTCTTTTCAGAGAAGGGCCATTGCCACTCACCTGTGGATGGATCCCTGGGAAGGGCTCCGATGGAAAGAAGCCGATCTCTCTGTTCACCGGCCTCGCTCTGAAATCCACCTGCCTGTCTGGCAAACTGTCGTGCGCCATCGATTCGTGTCTGAAGATCCCGCCGATCCTGACGCAGAGCAGAGATTCTCTCCTCGAGCCGCGAGATGTCGTCCGAAGCATCCTGTGGAATCGACTGAGGCTTCCAGCGCAACGTGCCGCGCAGGATCTCAAGGACCTCATCCTTGCCTTCGGCCCCTGTGATCGCAGGTACGATTCCCACCGCCCGCGCTTCGGATATGAGGCTCAGACCCTTCTGCTCGGAGGTGTCGATTGCCTGCCGTGCCTCCTCGATCAACTTCGCGCTAATGCGCAGATCCCTCTGCGCCGTCCGCAACTTGGCTTCGAGTGCGTACCGGTCGTTCGAAGAAACGCCCAGCAAGATCGGTAACGTGTCGCGGATCGCCTGCGGCTGGAATGGTTCGTTCTGGCGATAGAGCAACTGGTCTTTGTTGGTCACCAAACCTTGTTTTTGGAACAGGTAGTAGTAGGTGTGCTTGATGGTCGCCTCGAAGCTAGCACGGCTGGCTTCGAGTGGAACATCGGTTCGGTTCTCCGGAATCCCGACAAGTGTGGACAGAAGGGTCGTAATGCCGTCGTCGTCCGTATTGACGGCCAATTCCGCATAGGTGGGTATTGCCACATCCGCTCCGCGGCGCACCATGGCAACGCTCGCACTGCCAGCGCCGGCCGCAGGAGCGGGTTTGGCCACCAGAACCTGCTCCTCGGGGAACTGATAGAGCACCGCAAACCAGGCGACCTTGTCCCGAATCACACCCTCGGGGACGTTGCAGTCCGACTGGCCCATGCAATACTCGACGATGTCGGAAAGAGCTGACTTGCCCGTCGAGGAGCGCCCGGTGATGACGTTGAGGCCGGCGACGCGAAATGGAAGGTCCCGGCGCCGGCCGTCGTGGCTGTAGATGTGGATGGATTTGATCTTCATGGACGAACTCCAAGCGACGTATAAATGGTGCCGCGATCCCCCACGCGTGCAAACTCTTTGCCGAGGAATCGAGCCACCCTCTGGCAGGCAATCGACTCAGCGGTCCCCGTCACCCTTTTCCGCACTCTCTGGTCTACGGTCTGAAGGCGCCCCTCGTCGGTGACCTTAAAGCAGCCTCGCTCCATCAGGAATCCCAGGGATTCGAGCGCATAGGGCAAAAGATCCTTGGCCCGTTGCGCGAAGCCGACCAGAATGCGCGGATTCCTTTCGATCACTTTAAGGAAGTAGCCGCGTGCATTGTCCGCGAGAACGGACCGCGTATCCTTGTGCAGGCAGAGGGGCAGCACCAGCAATGCCAAAGAATATGGCATGCCTACTTCATCCTCTTCTTCGTAACCGGCTAAGGCGCGAAACAGCACCACTCCGCAGAAAGCAGGATTGAAAAGGTTCCTAATCTCGAACGGCCGCTCGGTCCATGGCTTCATGCGCTCACCGCCAGTAGATCGCGAAGCCGCTCCAGAAAGAGAGGATGCCAATAAACCCGCGGCAGCGGGGCGATGTTGGCAAGAATGTGGAAGCAGCCGCGGACCACATAAGGCTCCGTTACTCTTTCGCGAATACGCAGCGAGCTTACGTTGCCGCTCTCAAGATCCGCCCATTGGTAGAGCTTCTGCCCGGCCTCGCGCAGGACCGATTCAGCGCTCTCCCGGTCCAGCTTCTCGAATACCACGTCCCGGTAACGAGACCACTCATCTTCGAGGCGATTTTCGTAATCCTCGAGTTCGCCGGAGATTAGAAGGCTTTCGCGGGCCCATTGGGAGCGTTGCTCATAGGCCCGATAGTAGTCCAGAATGGCGTTGCGGATTCGCGCCGAGGAGATCCCGATCTCACGCAACTGCCGCACAAACAGCCGGTCATCGTTTTCGGTATCGATTTCCCTATCGGGCTCCTTACCCCGGAAGGTGATGGGCAGATTGTCGGTTTTATATTCGTCGGCGATCGACGTGAGCTTGTCCGAAACCTCGTAACCAAAAATGGGCAATACGCGCTTGCCGGTGAGAAGGGCGAGAGCGGCGTCATGCCACCAGCCTTCTAGCCGTTCGAAGACCGAATCCCGGTACTCACGTCGAATGCTGCGCATATGCCGGTCTTTGATCAGGGCGGGGACGTCATCGATCCGGGGAGCGCGATCGAAGATCGTGACACGTCTCCAAAAGTCGATCTGCTCCGCCTCGCTCAGGCTGTGTACTTCCATCGCGATCGTCTGAATGAATTCCGATTGCGTTTCCGCAAGGGCGGCATCGGCTAGCACGCTGTGCGCAGGATCATCGGCAGAACGAGCGGCTGCAGTGGGCAAGAATTCTTTCAGAAATGATGTATCCGCCACCTCATTGGTGGTGAAGAGGTAAAACTGGTGAGTCGATTCGATCCGCCCGCTGTCTCGGTAGCGTTTGAGCCAGATGCGAACCGATTTCCAGAAGTCCTTCGCGAGGTCAGTGAGCCGTTCTCCCGGGGCTTTGTGTTTTAGAGAGGCGAGAGTCTTGCGCCCTCCAACGTCGACAAAGTCGAGGTCGTCGTCTTTCTCGATGAAGACAGCGGTTTCCTCGGGCGACTCAAATAGCTTCAGGAGCGCGAACCTCGGCTGATAAAGATAGCCGAGGCCCTGTTCCCCGGCAGAAAACCGATCAACTTGGTCTGCGGTCATTCTGCACCGGCTTCTATGTTTTTCGTTCGGGAGATCATAATACCATTTCTGAGGTAACCGACAAACGCTATCTGTATTCAGATGAAGCATTTGGAGTGCTGTTCGATGCCGGCGACGCCTACCACCGCACCAGAAACGCCAGTTTCGGATTACCGGGGAGGCGCAATTCTTCGAGTTGATCACAGGCAGGCAATTTCGAGCCGCACCTGGCACAAAGTCGCGGCCTGGCATCCTGCCTTAATCCCATAGGCAGCCGATAATCCTGCACTCGTGATTCACGACGATGTCGGAACACAACCACAGGAGAAACAATCAATGAAAGCCTTGATCCGCCGTTACTCCACAATCTGCCTGCTCGCTGTGGCCGTACTCGCCGGTGCCGATCCAGTGGATCGGAGTTTCTGGGCCAGTGGGTACTCCTGCGTGTAGCCCTTGATCTCCGGCGCTCCACTCCTGCCTGTTGTGATTTCGTAGCCAAACTGGCGAAGCCGGTAGGTCAGTTCCGATTGATAGATAGACGCGGCAATCGTCGGGGGAAAACTCGAAGCGGCGGCGGACTTCGAGCATGGTGAGAATGTCCGCGATCGGCACGCCTTCGGCCAGCCAAAGGCGTGCCGAGGAAATATCCGCAATCCGGCGCGATTCAGCGACGGATTCGGTCGTGGAAACCGCAGGTTTGCGCATGGCATTCAGCATGGTTTGAGCTCCGCAATGGTTCGGCTCGCGCCCTGGTAGACATACTCCGTTTGGAATGTCTGTGAGCCACGGTCGTAGCCGTTCAATCGCAGCACTTCACGGATCACGCGCCGGCCTGGCTCGCGTTCCACATGGATGACAAGATCGACGGCCTCGCCGATCTCGGCTTCCACATCTTCAAACGTCGCCTGGGAGTGGCTGTGCAGTACGAGGTTCGCAAAGCGCCGTAGCGCCTTTGCGGCCGAGTTGGCGTGTAGCCGCGTTTGAGATGCTGCTCAAAGAAGCCATCCTTCTTCTGCCACGTGCGCACCACGCGCCAGGTAATGCCCCGCTTCGTCACGGCTGCCAGTAAAGGAGCACCACGGCCAGACCGATGCGCCTTCACTCTCTGCGGGATGTTTGTGCTGAAGCCCAGGTAGTGCTGCGCACCGTTATAACTCCGCGCAAAGTGCACCAGGTAGACAGAGCCGATAACGTGTCCATGCCGACGGTGATTGAAGAAGCGCATCAGAATGGCACCCTTTCTGTCAGCACGATGTAGCGCCGCTTTCTCATGCCGTGTGGTACGCGGCTAATCAGGAAACCGTCCCGCTTGCGCGCCTTGGCTTCGGCCTTGTTCTTGGAGGTATAGGAACCGTGGAACATAAAGGCGTAACCCTCCCCGGCTGGTTTCTTCTTGCGCTTCATGGATTCACCTCGAATTCACCGGAGTTGGAGAATTTGACTTCCCGATCCCATCGCTCTAGGGTTTCGAAGAACTGAATGAAGGCCGCTATGTCGGAGTCGTCGAGGGCATATCGAGGAACCGAATTGCATTGTGCTGACTGGGCAAGGGAACCAGGCCCACTCGTTTGAAGCGAAGCGGTATTTTGTCGTTTTCGCATGTCTAAGTATTAGCTCAAGTAATTGCAAATAAAGAGACAGCCTCATATATGTACAGCATCGGATTTCCACATTCGAGGTAGGGGACGTATTATTGCTTGAATTATGAGGAAGAGGCCGTCCAACGCGCTGATTTCTGAGGCTGTATATTCTTTGCCTGAAGTGGGGAAGATGCTCTCAAAGATGATTGAGCGCATCGAGCGGCTGGAGGCCGAGGTATTTGGAACTGGGGCCGCTGTCGTTAATTCGCCTTCGGTAAAACGAGGGAAAGGCCGCAGACCCAGACTGGAGCAAGAAGAACTCATTCATCGCAGAGACCCACTTACAAACTGGCTGGAGAGGAATTGGCCCTATCTCTCGATTGCTTTGCGCAAAGCTAAGAACTCGCGTCAGGCCATACGGTGTGTAATATTAACAAGAAGCGATAGTAAGCCTGCGGCCTAATCTTTCGCATTCCCGGCAACCCAAATATCTCATAGAATGAGATTCTGCCAACTCTGAGGGCACGACATCCGTATGGAAGACGATCCGAATTGCGAGCCCGAAGTGGCGAGTCGCGCGAATACCGTTTCGCAGGCGGTAGTCGCGCCACTCACCCGCGCTGCGATCTTTCTGGTCGTGACGATAAACTCGGGGCCCGGCAGTCGCACGGTCATTCGGTCGTTCTGCGAAGACCTCGCTGGGCTGGTGCGCGCGGTGGGATCTCGGGATATTGAAGGTGGTCTTTCGTGCGTCATTGGGATTGGCTCCGAGGCGTGGAACAAACTCTTTGGCGAGCCGCGCCCGGCAAGCCTTCATACCTTCCGTGAAATACGCTCCGGGGCACGCCATGCGGTCTCGACTCCAGGCGACTTGCTGTTCCACATCCGCGCGAAACGCATGGACCTATGCTTTGAGCTGGCGGCGCAAATCATGGCACGAATCGGCGATGTTGTATCGCCGGAGGACGAGGTGCACGGATTCCGTTACTTCGACGACCGCGCTATTATCGGCTTTGTTGACGGCACGGAGAACCCACGAGAAGAAGGGGCAATGGAAGCCGTACTCATCGGAGAGGAGGATCGAGCGTTTGCCCGTGGCAGCTATGTAATTGTGCAGAAATATCTTCACGATCTTAATGGGTGGAACGCACTATCGACTGAGACGCAAGAACGAATCATCGGCCGCACCAAACTCTCCGACATTGAATTGGACGATTCCATCAAGCCCACCTCCGCCCACAACGCGCTCACGACGATCACGGAGAACGGAGAAGAGGTCAAGATTTTGCGCGACAACATGCCCTTCGGCCACGTCGCATCCGGTGAATTCGGCACTTATTTTATTGGCTACAGCCGTTCACCGCACAGGATTGAGCAAATGCTCGAGAATATGTTTATTGGCCGCCCACCCGGCAACTATGACCGGCTGCTCGACTTCAGCCGCGCTGTCACCGGAAATCTGTTCTTTGTTCCGTCCGCCACATTTCTTGAAAACGCAGCCGAAGATGCGCCTGCAGTTGCGGTGCCTTCTGCAGTGTCAACAGCCGGAAAACCCGCTGCACCCCTCCCTCCGAAAAAGGATGGTTCGCTCGGTATTGGTTCACTCAAAGGAGACATCCAAAATGAATAATCTTCATCGAGAGCTTGCCCCTATCTCCGATGCGGCATGGGCGCAGATCGAAGAGGAAACCACGCGCACGCTTAAACGCCACCTAGCCGGACGGCGCGTCGTCGTCGTGCAGGGACCGGCAGGTATTGACTTCTCCGCCGTCGGCACAGGTCATCTGCGCAAGATCCAGCCGTTGACGGAGGGCATCGTCGCCAGACAACGGGAAGTCAAGGCGCTAGTCGAGTTGCGTGTGCCGTTCGAGCTGGACCGCCAGGCTATCGACGACGTCGCACGTGGCGCCAACGACTCAGACTGGCAGTCGGCCAAGGACGCCGCGCGCAAGATCGCTTATGCCGAGGACGGGGCCATCTTCAAAGGCTATTCCGATGCTGGAATCGTGGGCATTAGGCAAGGGACCAGCAATCCGCTCGTGACTCTTCCTGACGATGTGCGGGAGTATCCCAATGCCATTGCTCAAGGGCTGAGCCAATTGCGGCTTGTAGGCGTCAATGGCCCCTACGCGGTACTGCTCGGCGCGAACGAATACACGGCGCTTGCTGAGACCAGCGACAACGGATATCCCGTGCTCGAACACATCAAGCGTCTCGTCGACGACAAGATCATCTGGGCGCCCGCCATCGACGGCGCCTTTGTGGTGACTACCCGTGGCGGCGATTTTGACCTGCACATTGGCCAGGACGTCTCTATTGGGTATTTGAGCCACACCGATGAGAATGTCACATTGTACTTGCAGGAGACGTTTACCTTTCTGCTCCTCACGGCCGAGGCGGCAGTTGCGCTGGACCCACCCGCGAAGCTGCATCAGAGTTGACGGGCAGATGGTCGCTCGCTTGCACAGACTACAAGACTCTCGGAGACCTGACGTCGAGCGAATTCGCCAGTCAGTAAGCCGCTAGCCGCGCACTGACTACAACCTAAATCAGTCGGGGACTGCGGCGTTTTCGATTCTGCTCTTTACAAAACCCATACCGCCGGGTGGCTTTCCGTGTTGGCAATAGAAAAAACCAATAGCGCTATTGGTGAAAAGTCTTAGACAGAGAGGCGAGTTCACTGGAGGCTTGAGGAAGATTCGGATATCTGGTCGGAAAACATTCGACCTTCGATATTCGGTGGACGTGAATTCACTGGCTTCCACGAGGTGAATCATGGCGACTGCCACGGCATGAAACGTGATTCAAACCTCCAACTCCTCGCTCGAATCGAACGACGATGTCACGCTAGATCGAAACGATAATCGCCTGCTCGATGCACGTCAAGTGGCAACCAAGCTCGGCGTATCTGAACGATTGTTAGCGGCCATGAGAAGACGTATTTTCCCGGCCATCTGCCGGCGGTGTCTTAGCGACTTGGCGTAGCTTGATTCGGAGGTAGTCGCGGTAGTTTTCCGGGGCGGGATTCTCCTGGAGTTCATCGATGACGGGGCGGAAGTATGCCAGCGAGCGGATGGGAGCCAGGCGCGGGGCGTCGGCGGGACGGATGAGTCTACGCAAGGAGCCCAGCAGTAGAGCTGTTTCGACGGTTTCCAGTGGGATGCCGTCTTGATGAAGGCTCCGCGCCAGCCACTGATCGGAGGCGCTGACCCTCATGGGCGTGTCCGGCATTTCAAGATACAGCGTGACGAGCGAGGTCACGTAGGAGGCTGAGTTATCCGGATGGTTCATTTCTTTCTCCTGCGGCGGGCCGTCGTCTCCTGCTCGCTTTCGCGGACACGGTAGCTGGAGCCTTCGATGACGGTCACTTCGGCGTGATGCAGCAGGCGATCGAGCAGCGTGGCGATGCAGGCGGCATTTGGGAAGACCTCGTTCCATTCGTTGAAGGCTTTGTTGGTTGTCAGGATCAGCGATTTCTGTTCATAGCGGCGATTGATGACCTCGTAGAGCAGGTCGGCCGATTTGTCGTCGAAAGAGAGATACCCTACTTCGTCGATGCACAACAGCGAGACATTGGCGTAGGCGCGCAGCTTGCGCAGGCGGCCTTCAGACGTTTGACGATGCAGTTCTTCAAGCAACGCCGAAGCGGTGCGGAAGAGCACGGAGTGGCCGGCCAGCACTGCGGCGTGACAGATGTTTTGCGCGATCATGGTCTTGCCCAGACCGTTGGCGCCGACCATAACGAGATTGCGCGCCTCGGCGAGGAAGTCCAGTGCGAGCGCCCGTTCGAGGACGTCGCGCTCGATATGGGTGGGCCAGCTCCAGTCGAAGTCTGCCATGGGTTTGAACTTGCGGATTTCGGCAGTGCGCAAGCGGCGTTCCAGGCTGCGATGCGCGCGCTCGGCCACTTCGATCTGCGCCAGTTGTTCCAGCAGGTGGCGAGGCGACCAGCGTTGCCTGGCCGCGTTTGCCAGCACATCGTTCAGTTGCATGGCAACGGTGCGCAGGCCGATTCGCTCCAACTGCTCGTGCAGGCTATCGTTCGGGTTCATCGTCGCGTCGATGGGCGAGCTCATCGTAGGTCTCCAGGTCATGTGGGCGGACTTCGAGGTTCTGCGCCTCGGGATGGCGGCTCAGGTCGAGCGGCAGCGGCGCGGCAAGATTGCACTGGCGTAGCAGGAAGGCAACCGAAGAGGCGCGCGGCGTGTTACGCCGAAGAGCCTCTCTGACAGCGCGGCGCATTGCGTGGGCTCCATAGCGCCCGAGCAGGTCGAGCAGTTGCGCGCTCTGTTGCGCAGCCGACTCTCCTTCGGCGAAGGCCCGCTCCAACAGGGCGACGCTCTCGGGAACAGCCAGTTCCAGACGGCCATCGCGCGTTGACTCACGCGCCTTGTGCTTGATGCCAAGCAGGGCCTGCTGATGCGCCGGGTCGAGAACCAGTTGTTGACGGTTGTAGCTGCGACGATGGCGGGCGATCTCACGCCCGCCATCGAGGATGCGCACCCCGGTATCAGAAGCTGCCAGCATCAGTTCGCGGCCCACTGCCTCGGGCGGGATCGAGTAGTCGTTGCCGTCGAAGCGCACATAGATGGTCTTGCCCGAGCGCACCGCAACCACCCGGTCCGTGTCGAACGCGTGCCGCGGTAGTTCCAGCAGACGCGGTTGCTCGTCGGCGAAGGCCTCGGCGACGGTGCGGTTACGATCATCCGGCCACGGACGTGGGTGTGCGACTTCATCGCGCCACTTCAGCGCCTGACGGTTGCACTCCTCCAGCGTGGTGAACTGGCGCGCCGCCCAGAACGAATCGCGCACATAGCGAATCGCCCGCTCCACACGCCCTTTTTGATTGCCCGAGCGCACTTGGCAAGGACGCGGCTCGAAATGATAATGCCCGGCCAACTCCAGCAGGCGAGGATTGAAATGGATCTGGTTGCCGTGACGCTCCAACACGGCAGACTTGAGATTGTCGTACAGAAGAACCCGGGCGCATCCAGAGAACGACCGAAAAGCGTTGACATGGCCGCGCAGGAAGTTCTCCATCGTCTGATCAAAGAAGAACTCCAGATACAGCGCTCGCGACCAGGACAAGGTCATCACGAAACAGCTCAGCGCTCGCTTCGCATGGCCCACCCTGACCGTGCCAAATGACGCCCAGTCCACTTGTGCCTGCTCACCGGCGAAGACCTGTAGCCGCAGAAACGCCTCATGCTGCTGAGGGCGCAGACGCGCCACCACGCGGCGTAGATTTCGAACGCTCCCCCGATAACCACGATCGCGAAGCATTTGCTCCAGGCGCGTAGCGCACAGACCCGGATGGGCTTCCAACGTCTGGCGCACGAACCCAACATAGGGATCGAGTTTCGACGAACGCAATTGTTCGGTACGATGGAAACGCTCCACCTCGATGGCCCGCTTCCCAACCGCATCAACTCATCATCGACCAGAAACGGCACAAAATCCGGTTTTGAGTTTTGTGTTACCGATTGTGTCGTGCGAAGTGAGTACCATCAGTATTTTCATGTTTATTCTCCAATTGTCACGATTCCGATTGAATCCGGTCGATGTGAATCATCAGAACAGAAGGTTGCGAGATTAACAATTGAACGATGGTATCGTCGATACTTTGGTATTGGCTCTCCTGCTATTGATGACAGCCGGCGAATTAGTGACAAAAAATGCCGAGCAACCGACGGGTTTCCATCGTGCTTGCCGCATCATTACAGGCACCACCGGAGGCACGCACGCGTGAGGGTATACCAACCACGCCTGCCTTTCCATGTCCCTTTTCATGTCAAAATCGTTTTCCTTGAGGAGGCTTCGAATACCCCCGTCTGTGAGCTTATAACTATTCTCGGTGTGAACGGTTTCGCCTGGGATGAGATGACGATCAAGGTTCGCCTGCTCGTTGCTCACATTCTGCTCTTGCGTGCACTCGACGTGAATCTCGATCCGAGACTCAGTGGAGTTCCAGAGCACGCGATGACGGAAACGAGCGGCATCAAAATCGACCCCAGCTCTCTATTAGCGCAACTCCATTGAACTGAGCAGCTGCAACCATCATGACCGCAGCGCTCAAAAAACGGCAGCGACCAGGGTCGACTTCTTCAGACATGTATCGTTCTTCATCAAAACTCAATCTTTCTCAGCCGCATCTCGCACTAAGTATTTTTTCGATCTTCAGCATAATCGTGTTCTTTCCTCCTACGCAAACGGCTCCAGTTTGGCTAGAATGGCCGGCAGATATTCGGCGACCGTCGGATGAATGTGCATAGCGCGCTGGATGACCGTGTATGGCGCCTTCGCATACATGACGTCTAGCAGAACATGAATTACTTCATCGCCTCCGACTCCAAGAATCGCAGCTCCCAGAATCTGTTTTGTTTCTGCATCGACGGAGATCTTGATGAAACCTTGTGTCTCACCTTTTTCGTAGGCCCGGCTCACCTGGCTCATCGGATATTTCGCATCGAGAGCATGATGTCCAGATTTCCGGATCTCTGCGTTCGTCATGCCGCATCGTCCTAGCGGCGGATCAATGTACAGGGCGTAGGCTAGAATCCGATCGGTAATCCGGCGATGATCGGCATTGAAGAGATTGTCCGCAACGATCTCGTAGTCGTTATAGGAAGTATGCGTAAAGGCGCCGCGGCCGTTGCAGTCCCCCAGTGCCCAGATGCCGGGCACGTTCGTTTGCAATTGATCATCAACTACTATGTAGCCGCGGTGGTCGGTGACGACCCCAGCCCGGTCCAGTCCCAAGTCGTTCGTATTGGGAGTGCGACCCACGGCCAGAAGAACGTGA
>Ga0187847_10000421_pt1 | contig 48139 bp, 33 predicted proteins | sample June2016WEW_4_10_FD_132458 | JGI IMG/M metagenome (GOLD analysis project Ga0187847, IMG submission 132458) | Peatland microbial communities from SPRUCE experiment site at the Marcell Experimental Forest, Minnesota, USA - June2016WEW_4_10 | ecosystem: Environmental > Terrestrial > Soil >...
ACCGGCCGCCGCAAGGTCGAGCTCGATCCGCGCCTTGCCGCCTAAAGGGCGTTTGGGTGTTCATCGAGCACGAGCGCGGCACCACGCATCCGGTCTCCTGGGAACTGCTCGGTGAAGCCCGCAAGCTCGCGGACCAACTCGGGGTCGAAGTCGGTGCGGTGGTGCTCGGTGAGCCTGGGAATGCGATCCGCGAGGCCTGTCACGAGACGTTCCGCTATGGCGCCGATGTTTGCTACCTCATCGAAGACCCGGTGCTCGCGAGCTATCGCAACGAGCCTTACACGGTCGGCCTCACGCATCTCGTCGACAAGTATCAACCCGAAATCCTGCTGCTCGGCGCGACGACCTTGGGCCGTGATCTCGGCGGCAGCATCGCGACCACGCTCGCCACCGGACTCACGGCCGATTGCACCGAACTGACCATCGATCCCGAAAACCGCAGTCTTGCGGCGACGCGGCCGACGTTCGGCGGCAGCCTGCTCTGCACGATTCAGACGCTGAATTACCGTCCGCAGATGGCGACCGTGCGACCGCGCGTAATGCACATGCCCGAGCGCGGCAGCCCGCGCGGCACCCGCCTCATCGAGGAGACGCTCGGCATCATCGAGGAGTCGATCATCACCAAGGTGCTCGACTACATTCCCGACGAGCAGCAGAACCAGGCACAACTCGCCTATGCCGACATCATCGTCTCCGGCGGGCGAGGTTTGAAACGCCCCGAGAATTTTCAGCTGATCTGGGATCTCGCCAAAGTGCTCGGCGCGGAGGTCGGGGCGACGCGCCCGCTGATCCAGGCCGGCTGGGTAACCGCGGACCGCCAAGTCGGCCAAACGGGCAAGACGGTTCGTCCCAAGCTGTATATTGCCGCCGGCATCTCGGGCGCGATCCAGCACCGCGTCGGCATGGAGAGTTCCGATGTCATCATCGCAATCAATGAGGACGCCAACGCACAGATTTTCGAATTTGCGACCTACGGCATCGTCGGCAACGCGATGCAGATTCTGCCGGCGCTGACCGACGCGTTCCGCATCTACGGCGCAACGGCAAGACGTGCGGGATGACGACCCTTCCTCGAGAACGAATTGAGGCTGATCCATGAGCGAACAATTCGATGTCATCGTCGTCGGCGCCGGTCCCTCCGGCAATGCAGCCGCCTACACGGCGGCGAAAGCCGGCATGAAGGTGCTGCAAATCGAACGCGGCGAATCCCCGGGTTCGAAAAACGTTCAGGGGGCGATCCTCTACTCGGACGCGCTCGAAAAAATCATCCCGGATTTTCGCGACGACGCGCCGCTCGAGCGGCATCTGATCGAGCAGCGCATGTGGATGCTCGACGACGACTCCTATGTCGGATCGACGTACCGGTCGCAGGCATTCAACTCGCCGCCGTACAACCGCTACACGATCATTCGCGCGCAATTCGACAAGTGGTTCTCGAAGAGGGTACAGGACGCCGGTGCGTTGACGATTTGCGAGACGACGGTGCTGGGCCTGCACATGGACGGTGATCGCGTGGTCGGCGTCAAGACCGACCGTGTCGGCGGCTCGGTCTATGCGGATGCCGTGATACTCGCCGACGGTGTCAATTCGCTGCTCGCCAAGAAGGCGGGATTTCACCCCGAACTGCAGCCGCGCGATGTTGCGCTCGCAGTCAAAGAAATTCACTTCATGCCCGACACGACGATCGAGAGCCGCTTCAACGTTGGCCCTCAGGAGGGCGTCGCGATCGAGATGGCCGGCAAGATTACACAGGGGATGGTCGGAACGGGCTTTTTGTACACGAACGCGGAGTCTCTGACGATCGGCGTCGGCTGCTTGCTCTCGGATCTGCGTGCCCAGAAGATCACGCCGCATCAATTGATCGAGAACATGAAGGCCCACCCGGCGATCCGCCCTCTGCTCGAGGGTGGAGAAATGAAGGAATACTGCGCGCATCTGATTCCCGAGGGCGGCTACAACGCGATTCCGACGATCTCGGGTGCGGGCTGGCTCATGGTCGGAGACGCTGGCATGTTCGTCAACAGCGTGCATCGCGAGGGCTCGAATCTCGCGATGACGACCGGGCGGGTCGCCGCCGAGACGCTGATCGAGCTGCGCGCCGCGGGCAAGGACTTTAGCGCCGCCAATCTCGCGCGCTATCGCAGTAAACTCGACGACAGTTTCGTCATGAAGGATCTGAAAAAGTATCGCGGCATGCCGGGATTCCTCGAAAAGAATCCGCAGTTCTTCACGCAATATCCGGAGCTCATCAACCGCGCCGCGCACACGATGCTGCTCGTCGACGGTGCGGACAAGAAGAGCAAAGAGCGCGACATTCGTCAAAATTTCATCCGCAAACGGTCGCGGCGCGGTCTGATCGGTGACGCGTTTAAGTTCTGGAGGGCGTTCGAATGAATAAAGTCGAGGAAAAGCTATTTCAGAATCGCTATCGGGTCGATGCGGGCCGGCCGCACATTCAGATCGCCGACGCCAACGTCTGCCAGCTCAAATGCGAATCGAAGCCCTGCGTGGTCTGCTGTCCGGCGTCCTGTTACACCAAGGAGGGGGATGGCCAGGTCACGCTGATCACGGACGGCTGCCTCGAGTGCGGCACCTGCCGCGTGGTTTGCAGCGAGTTTCGCAACGTGCTGTGGGAATACCCGCGCGGCGGCTACGGCATCCTGTTCAAATTCGGCTGACTCAAAATTTCTTGACGGGGATCGCGTGCTTGCGCAGCGCGTAGCCGATCTGCCGCGGCGTCAATCCGAGAATGCGCGCGGCCTTGGCCTGCACCCATCCCGCGGTTTCCATCGCCTCGACGAGCCGGTCCCGGTTGATCTCCGGCTCGTCCGCGGCGCTTGAAGGCGCCGGCACATCGGCCGAGACGCTGTGTAGCGCCTGCGGCGGCACTGCGCTCTGCGTCTGCGGTTGCTCGTCGAGCGGAGCCGGCCGCGACGGCACCACGCTCGGCGGCCGCACCGATTTTCCGTATGAGGCGCCGCGGCCGATTGGCAGCGGCACGAAACCGTCGTTCGAGTCCACGGGCTTTTTCCAGAGCACGGCCGACAGGCATTCGTCGTTGCGGCACGCAAAATCGCCGGCGACCAGCCGCTCTGAATTCGCGAGCGTGGCGGTGCGTCGGATGCAATTCTCGAGCTCGCGGACGTTGCCCGGGAAGTAGCAAGACGCCAGGACGTCCATCGCGCTCTCCGTGAGCGACAAATGCGCTTCGTTCTCGGTATTGAACCGGTCGAGGAATTCCCGCGCGAGCAGCGGAATGTCGCCCTTGCGATCGCGAAGCGGCGGAATGAAGATCGGCACGACACTGATCCGGTAGTAGAGGTCGGAGCGGAAATCGCCCTTGGCGACCGACTCCTCTAAATTGCGGTTGGTCGCGGCGACGAGGCGTACGTCAATCTTGATCGTCGCGGTACCGCCGACGCGTTCAAATTCGCCCAATTGCAGCACGCGCAGCAGCTTGGCCTGGAACGCCGGGGAGATCTCGCCGATTTCATCGAGAAACAACGTGCCTTTGTCAGCGAGCTCGAAGCGGCCCTTGCGCTGTGCGGTCGCGCCGGTGAACGAACCTTTCTCGTGGCCGAACAATTCCGATTCCAGTACGGTTTCGGCGAGCGCTGCGCAGTTGACGGCAATGAAGGGCTCTTCGTGGCGCGGCGACCAGTCGTGGAGCGCGCGCGCGAACAGTTCCTTTCCGGTGCCCGACTCGCCTCGGAGCAATACCGGCGAATGGCTGCGTGCGACTCGGCGTACCTTGTCGAGCACGGCCTTGATCGCCGGCGTGTTGCCAATGATCCCCGCGGTCGGTTCCGATTGGGCCTTTTGCGGCGCCGAGCGCTCGGCGATGGTTTTCTCGAGCCGGCGCTGCTCGTGCATGAGCCATTCGCGGTCGCTTGCAATGAGCCGCTGAAGGCGTACCGTCTGGCCCAACAGGTTGGCAATCATCGAGAGGAACCGAACGTCCTCATCGAGGCCGAAGTACTGGCCGTTGCCATGCTCGCGATCGATCGTCACCGTACCGATCACGGTGCCGCGATCCTTGATCGGAACGCCGATGAATGAGAACTCTTCGTCGGGGGCGCCCCAGGCCGAAAAATCCCAATTCTCGAACAAGGGATCCTTCTTCATTTGCCGTATCACGAGCGGCATTTTCGTGACGACGATGCGTCCGATGGCCCTTTCGGGCAGGCGATCGAAGTAGCGTCTCGCGGTCGCATCGCTCCAGCCGGAACCGACGACCATTTCCGGTGTGCCCTTGTCGTCGAGCAGGGCGATCAAGCCATGTCTCATGTCGAGAAAGCTCGCGAGCAGCTTCAGCACGGTCGAGAACGAGATCTCGAGTCGCGCGGGGATCGCGAGCAGTTTCGAAATCTCGTAGATGCCCACGAGCGCGATATCGGCGCGGCGCACGTCCGATATGCGCCGATCGAAGCTGGATTTTTCCAGCGGACCGTGTTGCATGTGCCTCCTGAGATTGACGGCGGAAATCCTCTCCCTACCCTCCCTAAGCATTTATGCAAGAAACGTGCTAGCGCGCACACTCTTCGCGAGGGAACCTAAGCGCCTCGCTGCGCGCCGAGCTGTGCCATCGGAATAATGCGGCGGTGCGTCCCGCGACGCTTGCGGGGCTACAACCGTGCATCGCGGTGCAATCGCCGCACACATTGGGGGCGCGCCATGCATTGCACCGCACCAATACGCGCGAGAATGCGTGCGTGGCGAGGCGGGCTGCGGCCGTCGCGCGGGGTGACGACGGTGCTCAGCCGTTGACCGCGATCAGGACATCGGAGGCCTTGATGTGCGCGCAGCAGTCGCTGCCGTCGGCCAGATCGAGTTCGCGCAAAGCCCCGCAGCAGAGAATGGCGGTTAGGATGCGCCCGCTCGGCAACTGAATCTTGACCTCGCTGTCGATGCTGCCCGGAATCACTGCGACGACGACACCGGTGAGCCGATTCGCCGCGCTCGATGCAATGTCGACCCCGGTTGAGAGCCTCACGGAACTCGCCTTGACGAGTGCGATCGCTTCGCGACCCGGTGAAAGCCCCAGATCCTCGACCGCGTCGTTGGTGATGACTGCGACGATCGCGAGCCCATCGCCGATATCCAAGCTGACTTCAGCGCTGACCGCGCCGGCGCGGATCTTCTCAATGGTGCCGCGAAATTGATTGCGCGCACTGGTCCGCACCGTGATCGCCGTGAGCAGCGCATCGAGCTGCTCAAAGTCGCAGACCTCGGCCTGCATCTGCATCAGCAGGCGCTGATAGCCGGATTCGAGTCGGCGGTACAGGCGCACGACCTCGCGGCCGTACTCGGTCAGATAGCCGCTGCAACCGTGCGGACCGCCGGAAGCACGGATCAGAACAGGCTTTGCCGCGAGATTGTTGATTGCATCGACCGCATCCCAGGCCGCCCTGTAGCTCAAGTCGAGGCGTTTCGCGGCTTGCGAGATCGAACCGACGCGATCAATGGCTTCGAGCAGGTCAATGCGCTCGCCGCCGGCAATCCGTCTTCGGCGACGCGCCGGTGCGAGCTTGGGCCCCAACTGCAGACTCGGCATTTTACTCATGGATCTGAATTGCTGAATGTGGCGTTGCTGTGAGGCGGTCCCAGGTTTGCTCGTCGACAACCTGTTGCTTCCATTGCGCGTGGCAGGCCCTGCAGGACTGCAGGGTCGTCGACAGTTCTGCGAGCACGTGTTGCCCATTGCGCTCGCGGGCGGCCGAGGCGATGCCGTCTGCCGTATGGTGGAATAACAGGGCTTCGCGCGTGAATTCGGGCGCGGCGGCGCCAATCCGCGTGCAAATTCTGCCCACCGCCTCAGAATAGCCCAGGCGCTGCGCGGCGCGTTCGACCGCGTCGAAGTCGTCCGCGGCGAGTGCCGTAATGATCTCCTGAACTGCGCCGAGATGGTCGCGCATCATCTGCTTTTGATGATCCGCCATCATCTGTAGCAACGGCAATGGGCGGCGATTCTCGCGCGGCTCGCTCATGTGGGTATCGTCCGCGACGGCGGACGCCGTCATCGCGAGTCCGGTCGCGATGATCAGCAAAATCAGTCTGGCCTTCGATGGCGTCTTCATGATGTCTCCATCATCAACGAAGCACGAACCATGCCAAGCGTCGTCGCGCGTTGCGGGGCGCCGCCTGCGCCTGGTGGGGGCTACCCGAGAGCGAAAGTCGCGGTGATTGGATGAAAGGCGACAACACCGCCTTTGTCACGTCGCGACCGTGACAATTGTCGCGGCGCTGTACAATCCGATCCCTTGTCGGGCGCCCAATCGAAATGCACGGTCAGGCACGAGTATTGCATCGTCATAGGGCACGTATCATTCAAGAGCGCTCGTGCCGACGCAGCATCATCGGCGGCGCATCACCCAATCGAGGACCGGATGGCCAACGTAACATTTTCATCGCCCGTCATGCAGAAGGACATCACGGTCTATGCCGTCGCGGGACACCGAGGAACGTTGCTGGCAATCGCCAAGGCACACAAAATTCCCATTCCGTTCGACTGCCAAGACGGTGAGTGTGGATCCTGCCAGGTCAGGGTCACGCCGATGTCGTATTCCAAGCGCATGGCAATAGCGCTGACGGAAAAGGAGAAAGAACTGCTGCGTCAGCTCGGGAAAATCACCAAACAGGAAATCATGGAGGCCGAGGTCAACGACATGCCGCCGCGCGTGCGTCTCGCCTGCCAGTATTTCGTGCGCGACGAAGACATTCTCGTGAGCTTCGACGGGGATGAGACCTTGCCGATCAAGGGGCCGGGTCTGTCGATGGCGGCGGCAATCTACAAGGGAGGGCTCGTGATCCGCTCCCTCGATGAATTTCTCAATTTTGCGTTGCAAGTGGAGGAGGATGCCGCGCAACACTACGAACAACTCGCCGAGGCCATGAAGGCGCAGGGCAACGCTGCTGTCTCTGAGTTGTTCGCGAAGCTCGCAGGCTATTCACGCCTGCACTTCGAGGAAGCCAAGCGACGCATGGTCACCCACTATGTGCCTCTCAAGGTTCCGGCGCTCACGCTCTGGCCCGACAACGCAACCCCGGAGCGCACGGCAATTTGGGCCGGAGATGCGCGGTTGTCGCGCCTCGACGCGCTCAAGGTCGCCCTCCAGGGCGAACGGCGCGGTTATGAATTTTACTATGCGGTGGCGCACACCAATGCCGACGCGACCATTTGCGAGATCGCCAAGGAATTCGTCAAGGAGGAATCCGAGCATGTCGAGGCGCTGAAGAGTTGGATTGCGCGCGAGGAGCATGCCGGCTCACAGCCGCCGACCCAACAGCCGCCTCCGACTGCTTAAGACAAGGTGCACCCTCATGGAATCGGTCGAAGAATTTCTGGCCTATGCGATCAAATTGGAACAAGAGGCGGCGCTGCGGTTTGGCCAGCTCGCCGATGCGATGGCAACGGCCGGAAATCGAGAGGTCATGGAGCTGTTCCGCCGCTTATCTGAGTACTCCCGACTGCATTTGAACGACGCCCGAGCGAGAGCGGGGTTTCGCGAGCTGCCCGAATTGAGGTCGGGCGAGTTCATTTGGCCGGACATTGAGAGTCCTGAAACCGCGGCCATTTGGGCCGCCGACCCGATGATCGGACGCGAACAGGCGCTGCAGGTCGCATTGGCGGCCGAGAAAGCGGGCCTTGCGTATTATCAAAGTATACTGGACGCGACGCGGGATCCTGAGATACGAGCGCTCGCGCAAGAATTCGTCGACGAAGAAACCATGCACGTCCGCGAGCTGCAACGCTGGAGCGCGTTGGTCACAACGCGCAAGCGCGACATACCGGGCGGGGCGGTCGCGGCTGACAAAGAATAATGCTAAAGACTCGAACACATGCGCGCCCGTATCCTTCGATTAGAACGGGAAATCGACAGTGCTTATTTCGGCCGGACTGCGCCATCGGCATTCCCTCCGCGAGTCCGCCGTATACTCAAGATGGGCGCGCCGCTTGCGTGAGATTTGCGTTCAGGTGTGCTTTACTGTGCTCTATGGCGCCACTTGCAACGGGCGCCAGGCGGCAAGTTGTTGATACTACTGAGACGATTTTCTATAGTTCTGCACTCATGATGCCGAGGTCGAGGGTTCGAGTCCCTCTCTCAGCACCAATAAATTCAATGGGGTAGACGGTCGCTCTCGGATCCGTCATTTCTCTGTAAGCGCAGGATAAGCCCAAGAAGCGGTTTCTCGTTGAGCTTGGCGACCGCCTCGCGCCGTTGGTCGGGCGCCAAATCCGCATATCGCAGTGACATCGGTACCGAGCTGTGTGCTCTACGACCTCCCGAGGACGATATCGTGTCACTATGCCGCCTGAGGACATTCGCAGACGATGCATGTTCCGTTATCGTCGAGCTGCTTGATTTGCAGCCTTGCTCCGAGCAAAGATGCCCGGTATTTCATTGTACGCAGTCCTAGTCCCGTACTCGTGAGCTGAGGTGAAATCAGCCCGTCCCCGTCGTCGCAAATTTCCAACCGTACGCTCGCTGCTTCGATATCGAGTTTGACCTTGATGGAGTTGGCGTGCGCATGGCGCAGGGCATTGGCGACTGCCTCTTGTGCGATTCGAAACAAATGATCAGAGGCTGCCGGACTCAAACCGAGTCGCGCCATTCCGATCGCCTCAAAATCGAGCGTCGGTCCGGTCTCGGTCCTTAGCCGTGCCACTAGATCCCGAAGGCCGGCAACCAGGCCGCCTTGCGTCTCGGTGACCGGCGAGAGCCCGCGTGCGATGCTGCGGCATGACTGCAGCGCGTGCCGCGCAACCTCCTGCGCACGCTCGAGATCCGTCACTTCGACGCGCTCGCCGTGACGCGCGCTGCGCACAAAGGCCGACAGCAGCAGCGACAGTCCGGTCAGCTCCTGACCCAAACCGTCATGCAGATCGTCCCCGAAGCGGCGCTGCTCGTGTCCAACCGCATCGAGCAGGGCCGCCTCCAACTCCTTGCGTTCGGAGATATCGCGGATTACGCAGACGTATACCGATTGATCCGCCCTTGCGGTCTCAGCGAGCGACAGCTCGACCGGAAATCTTGCACCGTCTTTGCGTCGGCCGCGCGTCGGATGCGCCTTGATCACCCCTTGCACTCGGCTGTTGATCGGCTCGGCTCGCACGGACCCCTCGAGATCACCGCCGGGCCAATCGAGAATCAGCGTTTCGACGCAACACCCCGCCATCTCCGTCGTCGAATAGCCAAACAGCTGCAAGCACGCCGCATTGAACATGAGTATCCGGCCGGTAGCATCGAGCAGCATGACGCCGTCGACGGCCGTGTTCACGACCGCGCGGAGCTGCTCTGCTGCGGCCCTTAATTGGGTCGTCGCATTTCTCGCCGCGGTTGCATCGCGCAGGGTGACCGTGACCCCGACGAGTCGGCCAAGGTTGTCGATCACGGCGGATATGCCGCCGTCGACGGGAACGCGAAACCCATAAAGGTTGAACAAGTGCTCGTCGGCGCCGAGCGTCATCGTCTCGCGCGACGCGAGGACCCGCCACACCGGATGATCGTCCGGCTCTGCTCCGGCAGACGCGAAATTGAGCACTTCGCTGGCGCGCAGTCCCAGCGCTTCCTGCATTGTCCAACCGGTGAGCCGCTCCGCGGCCGGGTTCATGAAACGCACGTGGCCCTTCACATCGGTCGCGATGACCCCGTCCGAGCTGCTCTTCAAAATCGTGGCATAAGTCAGCAAACTCTGCTCGAGCTGCTGCTCCATGTTGAAATGATGCATCGCCATCTCGATGGCGGCGACCAGGTTGCGGATGTGAAACGGCTTCTGGATGTAGCCCGACGCCCCGCTCGCCTTGACCCGTTGCAGCGTCCCGTGATCGGAGTGCGCCGTCAAATAGACGATCGGTACGGACAAGCTTTGATGAATGAGTTCCGCCGCACGGATCCCGTCCATCTCGCCCTTCAGGCGCACGTCCATGAGGATCAGATCCGGTCGCCTTGCGAGCGCGGCCTCGATTGCCGCCTCGCCGGTGTCGGGGGTCGCGATCACCTCGCAGCCCGCTCGCTTCAATCGATCGGTCATCTCTTCCACAATCAGTGCCTCATCCTCCACTATGAGGATGCGAAGTCCGCTAATCGACTCAGGGGCTGGGCACATCGTCGTTTATCTCCATAGTGAGGCACGCGCAGGTGCCATGGTCCGTGGACTCAATCGAGAACTCGCCATTGAGCTGCCGCGCCAGAAGCCGCACGATCCGCAGGCCGAGAGTGGTGCCATCGATCGATCCCGGTGCGAGACCCACCCCGTCGTCGCTGATTTCGAGTACGCACGCATTATTCGCGCGTCGACTCAGATTCATGCGTATTTGTCCAGCACGGCCGCCGGGAAACGCATGCTTCAACGCGTTGGTCATCAATTCATTCAGGATGAGTCCACACGGCACTGCGCGAGCGATGTCGAGGCGCACGCTCTGTACGTCGGTTGTGAGGCGGATTCGGGCCGGATCCGGCGCATAGGTCTGCAGCAGCTGCTGGCCGAGCTTCATGCCATAGTCGCCGAAGTCGACCGCCTGAAGGTTTTCGGAGCTGTAGAGCGCTTCGTGTACGAGGGCCATCGCACGGACCCGATCCTGGCTTTCCTGAAGAATTTTCATGGTCGGCGCATCGTGGGTATAGGTCGACTCGAGGTAGAACAAGCTCGAGACCACCGCCAGGTTATTCTTGACGCGATGATGAATTTCCTTGAGCAGGACTTCTTTATCCTGCAGCGATGCTCGAAGTTTGAGATCCGTGCGCTTGCGATCTGTGATGTCGCGGATGGCGCTCAACACCAGTGTTCGACCCTCGCGCACAAGCGGGCTCAAGCTGATTTCGATCGGGAACTCGCCGCCGTCCTTGCGCAAGCCGTAAAGCTCTAGCCCCACCCCCATCGGCCGCACACGAGGCGCGCCGAAATAGCCGCCACGATGATTTGGATGAAGCCTGCGGAAGCGCTCGGGGATCAGTACCTCGACGAGTTCGTCGCGCAGCTCTTCGCGCGGGTGGCCGAACACACGTTCGGTCTGTGAATTGACGAGCACGATCCGACCCTCGTCGTTGACGATGACCATCGCGTCGGGAGCGGCCTCCACGAGCCCTCGAAACATGTCCTCGGCGCGTGCTCGATCCGCGCCATCCCGCACAATGCAAAGCACCAATGCGCCGTCCCCGCTCGGCATCGAACTGAAGCTGGCGTCCGCGGGAAACTCCCCGCCGTCCTTGCAGCGCCCGACGAGCGAGAGTCCTGGGCTTTGGGGACCGCCGTCGAGGGTCATCACATGTTGAATGCATCGCGCAATCTCGCGCTCGCGCAGCCGCTCCGGCAACAGTGTCGCGAACGACATCCCGTGAAGCTCCTCGCGCCCGTAACCGTACATTGAGGCGCCGCGCGCATTGACATCGGTAATGGTCCAGTCGTGCCTCAGCACGAACACGGCGTCCGGCAGGTACTCGAAGACTTGTGCGACGCGGTTCACTGGTGCTTGGTCGAACGTGCTAGCTGAGAGTCAGCTGCACGCACACCCGTTGTTCGAGCAAAGCAGGCTCAAATGTGCGCACCCGATGGATGAACCTTTGCGAAATCCGATGACCGCGCGATACCAACTGGGTCGCGAACTCGGCGCGCAAGTCGTCCAGTCCCGGTCCTCACGTCTCGGATTCAGACCCGCTTCGAGTCCTCGTACAATCCGCAGCTCGTCATCGGCTAATCGCTGGTGCTTCACGCTATGCCTGCCGCATGAGCGCGGAGCGGTAGTCTCGCCGCAATACAAGTGACCGCGCCACAGCATTCAGGTGTACATGGGTGCGAAATGACATCATCCACCTCCGAATCAGAGAATGGTCGGCGGGACTGGGTTTCGACTCTCAAGCCTACAAGTGTTGAACCTACCACCGGCGGTCGAGCGAAACCATTGTGCGTTGGTAAGCGAAATGCTTACGTTGGTAAAGACACGCCTTTACGAACCGCTGTCATCTCGTGAGCACGGCGCCAATTGTTTCGCTCACTCTGACAAGGTCAGCTGTGGATGCAGCACCCATTTTCTGCATGAGCTCGCTACGATGGGCTCTGACCGCTGCCTCGCTAGTTTCCATTTCAGTCGCGATTTGATTGTTGGGCAGACCGGAGACGAGCAGGTGCAGGACCTTGCGTTCGTCAGCTGTAAGGGAGTCAAAACACTCAAGGAGAATCGCAATTTCTGCTTCTTGTGCCCGTCGCATCGTGTCTCGTTTCAACGCCAGCTGCAAGTTATCCAGCAGATCTTGGTCGCGAAATGGTTTGGTAAGGAACGCAACGGCGCCCGCTTTTATGGCCCGCACCGACATGGGGATATCGCCGTGACCCGTAATAAAGATGACTGGAAGGTGGTTTCCCGCCGCAACTAACGCGCGCTGAAGATCCAGTCCGCTTTCACCAGGGATTTTGACGTCAAGGATCAGGCAGCTCGGCGCATCTGGTCGCTGCGCTTGCAGGAATTCCCGTGACGAGCCGAAAAGCTCGACTCTTAGACCTGTCGAGCGGATCAGGCTCTTGAGCGCATCGCGGATCGATGCGTCGTCGTCCACGACAAACACGATGGGCGGCTGCTCCGTCATAAAAGTCGGCTGCCTTTGGCGCGGTGAATCAAAAGAATGTTGAGGTACAAATACCCCGAGTAAAACAAGCGTCTCGCGCGGCAAACTCAGAAGTACATGGCGACAGCGACTAATTCCATTGTGCAATGGCAAAGATTTCTTTACTTTAGTAAAGGCTGGTTCAACGCGGGTTTACCTCCTTGATCTTCATCGCTATGAACCGGAAATGCCGATTTTCTCAGCCATCCTAACCAGATCCGGCAATGAATCGGCGCCCATCTTTCTCATGAGTTGGCTGCGATGCACCTTTACCGTTCCTTCGGTGGTTCCGAGTTCAGCGGCTACTTCTTTATTTGGCAAGCCTGCCACTATCAGGGGTAATACATCACGCTCGCGCGGCGTCAGTGATTCGAGACGCTTCCGGAGCATGGCTGACTCGTTCGCCCGTTGTCGCGCGGCGCGGTCCCGCTCCAACGCCACTTGAATGGCATCGAGCAGGTCCTGGTCGCGAAATGGCTTAGTGAGGAATTCTACGGCTCCCGCCTTCATCGCCTTCACCGACATCGCGATATCACCGTGGCCCGTGATGAAGATGATCGGAATGTGGATGTTGCCATCTGCCAACTCGCGCTGAAGATCCAGCCCGCTCTCCCCCGGTAACCTGACATCAAGCACCAGGCAACTCGGCGCATCTGGTCGCTTTAGTTTCAGAAATTCGCGCGTCGAATCAAAAAGGTCAACCCTTAGGCCCACCGAGCGGATCAGGCCACTAAGCGCCTCACGGATCGACGCATCGTCATCCACGACGAACACGATACTAGGCGGCTCGCTCATCCGACTTGTCCGCGTTTGGCATGGTGAATTGGAAAATTACTCCATGTGAAGGCCCCGGCGTGAACCACAAACGGCCGCCATGCGCCTCGACGATGGAACGGCCCACCGAGAGTCCTATGCCAATCCCCTGCGGTTTGGTGGTGAAAAATGGCTCAAAGATTCGGTTTGCTTGCTCAGGATCAATTCCTTCTCCCGAATCATGAACCTGGATCAGCACACCATCCGGATGCTTTGCAGATTTGATGCGTAACTCCCGCGGTCGATCGATTATTGTTCTCATCGCGTCGATCCCATTTAAAATCAAGTTCAATAGGACCTGTTGTAATTGAATGTGATCTCCGAGCACGTTGGGAACATCCGGCGCCAGATCGGTTTGAACTGCAATGCCGCTGTGCAGAAGTTCGTTGCCGGCCAGAGTCAGTACTTCCCGAATGACCGCATTCACATCAAGTTGCTCTTGCTGAGGCGGGCCTTTCTGCAACAGTGCACGAATCCTCACGATCACTTCGCTCGCCCGATTGGCGTCGCGGACAGTTCTCTCGATAGCCTCCCGAGCCTCCTCCAGATTGGGCGCTTGCCCAGCCAACCAGCGCAACGACGCGCTTGCATTCGTGACGACAGCTCCGAGCGGCTGGTTGACTTCATGAGCAATGGCGGCGGCCAGCTCTCCCATCGCAACCACGCGGGACACTCGGGCGAGGTCCCGCTGTGTCCGACGCAGACGTTCTTCGGCTTGTCTCTGGTCGGTCACGTCAATGCACGAACCAATGTAGCCGGCAAAGGATTTGTCAGGATTGAATCGCGGCACCCCGATATTGAGAACCCATCGATATTCTCCGTCCTTCCGCCGGAAGCGATACTCCATCCTGAACGGCTCTCGGCGTTCAAAGCGCTGAGTGAATATATCCGCGTATCTGTGTGAATCCTCGGGAGCGACTCCATCCGCCCAGCCATTGCCGAGCTCGCGGTCAATGGATCGACCGGTGAAGTCGAGCCACGGTTTGTTGCAGTAGGTGCAGAGCTTGTCAGCCCCCGTCATCCATATCATCACCGGAGCGCTATCGGCCACCAGTCGAAACCGTGCCTCGCTCTCGCGTAGCTCGGCCTCAGCGTGCTTTTGCTGGGTGATGTCACGCCCGATGCCCACGGTCGACCCGTCGGAAAGGCGCACGGTATAACCGGATACGACGATGACCCGGCCGTCGCTTGTTCTTAAATTGAATTCAGTCCATTCGCTGGTCGGCGCAGCAACATAATCGCGGACCTTTTGGCGGTCCTGCGGATCGGGGAAATGCTCGACAAATATGTCCAGATTGCGTTCCCGTATTTCTTTCAGTGTCCAGCCTACCGTGCGCTCCCATTCTGGATTAACCAGTTCAAAGCGGCCATCCGGTCCGATGAACACAATCATCACGGGGATATGCTCGAATATTTTCTGGAAAACCTCCTTCTGCTTTCGCAATTCATCTTCGGCCCGTTTCTTTTCGCTGATATCACGGATAAAGCCGGTAAATACCTTATGTCCGCTACTGGTCATTTCTCCGAACGACACTTCCGCCGGAAACTCCTCTCCATCCTTGCGCAGGGCGGTAACTTCGGTCCCCTGCCAGTTTAGATGGCGCTTGCCAGTCGCGAGATATCGCTTGAAGCCGGCCTCATGCAGCTTCTGCATGAATTCCGGCATGAGCACGGTCAAGGGTCTCCCGATCAAATCGACCGGATCATAACCAAAGATCCTCGAGGTTGCGGGATTGGCCAGCAGGATGGCGCCACTTTCATCCATACTGATCACGGCATCGCTGGCCGCCTCGACAACGACGCGATGGCTCGCTTCGCTGCTCTTGAGCTCCTCGTCTGCCCGCTTTCGATCTTCGATATCGATCGCGGACCCGTACCACTTGACGATACTGCCCGCTTGATCGCGCAGCGGCACTTTGCGAAGAAGCATCAGCCGGTATTCGCCATCGGCCCGGCGGAGCCGTGCCTCAGCTTCTAGGGGCTCGCCGGTCGCCACCGACATGCGCCACCGGTCAACGAGCTGCGCACGGTCGTCAGCGTGAATTTCGCGGGTCCATCGCCATCCCGAGATATCTTCCAAAGAAACGCCCACATATTGCAGCCAGCGTTTGTTGAAGAAATCGATAGAGCCGTCCGGGCGAGCGCTGTGTAGCATTGCGGGAGCTGCATCGATCACGAGTCGGAGGCTGTCCCCATTTCGTCGCCGGTCTACGGATGATGTCGCAATGGCCGCCACAAACAAGGTCAAGGCAACCAGGACAACTCCGGAGCTGCCAACCGGCGTAATGCTTACCGCGAAGGAAGGGTCTGGGGGCGAAGCGGGCATGAACGTTGCGGCGGCCATTCCGGTGTAATGCATCGCGGAGACAGCGACTCCCATGACCGCTGCGCTGGCCAGCCTTCGTGGCACACTCCATCTGGTCTCCTCTCGTAGACCGAACGCCATCAGCAACGCGATGAGCGAAAAAAGGATCGCGAGCAAGACGGAGCAGATCACTAGGAGGGCAGAATAACGCGTGGTGGCTGGCAGTCTCATGGCAGCCATGCCGATGTAGTGCATGCCGGCGATTCCCGCGCCCATAAATACGCTGCCGGCCACGGCCGTACCAGGACCCATTTTCTGGCGGCTCGCCAAATAAAGCGCCACCGCGGACGCGAGGACAGCCACGAAGAGTGAAGCTAGAACTGTCGGCCAATGATATTTGACAGGCACCGGCCAACTGCAGGCCAGCATCCCCTTAAAGTGCATCGCCCAGATGCCAATGCCCATCGCAGCAGCGCCGCCGCTCAACCAAGCTAGGCGCACTGCGCCCTTCGCAGCCGTCAGCCGTCCCGCAAGGTCAAGCGCGGCATAGGATGCGAAGATGGCGATCAATATTGACCGCACCACTTCGCCGTAGTCGTAGGAACCATGGAGTGCCGGGTTTGCGGAGATCATTACGCAAGACATCCCTGGCTGGTTTGATCGCAACTCCGAGCTTGGCGTCAGTACTCGGAAGGTAGAACTCGGACGTCAGCTCTTTCGCAGCCAATCAAACCGTCGAGAAACACCCCCATAGACGACCCCCCACTTGAACAGTGATCCCCTGGGGTCGCTCGGCAATTGTACTCGCGGTGCTCCGGGACTGGAATTACAGACACCTTGATGACCAAATACTCGGCAATACGGAAAGTTGAAATGTCTTAGATTGGCGCTGCGACCGCTTCGTACGCTCTGCGCCGAGAGGCCCATTTTAGAAAATTAAAGCCTGATTTAATTGAAGTTTTCTGAGATATATTTGTCGCGGTCATCAAATTGAACCGTTTCTAACTGGATCAACAGCGCATCGTGCACGGAATCCCCTATTCGGGACATTCCGCGAAGGCCATATCTCAGCCCCGTCGAACATAGGAGATTGACAACTTGGCGATACTCAACGAAGAAACGCTTTCGCTCGCCCTAGGCGTTACGGGTACCGCCTGCGCGGCAGTCTTCGTAGGGCTGTCGCGATACGCTGAGCGCATTCCGGGACCGGTATTTTGGGCCGCGTCGTTCGCGTGCATCGCATTTGGCTTCGGCAGCTACTTCGTACACCTTGCGGACTGGCGTATCAGCGCATTGCTGTGGAATATCCCGACGTCGGCTGGGCCCGCGCTGCTGTTGGCGGGCATGGCACGCTTTTATGGCGGCAGGCGGCATGATCGATTGGTGTACGGTTTGATCGGCGCGGGCATCGTCGCGAGCGTCGTACTGTCATACGTTTGGCCCGATGCGACGATTCGAATCGCGGCGCTGGGCTCGATTGCAATTGCCGGCTACATCGGTGCCGCGCTAACTGCTGCTAATGCGCCGGTCGGGAACGTTCGTTTGGCGTCGCGCTTGCTTGCGGCGACATTTCTTGCCGATGCAGCCTCGCTCGGGATGCGGGTACTGCTGATCGTCGCAGCCGGCGGCAGCTATCAGTTCAGATCCTCTGCACTCGAGGCGCTGAACTCGGTCGCCTGGTTGACTTACCTAGCTACGGCCGTGATCTCTGCGCCACTGCTGGTGCTGTTGGTGGCGGCGAAACTGCGTGCCGATCTCGATGAGGAGAGGCTGCGTGCGGTGACGAGCGGGCGTAAGAGCCGAGCGCTATTCGATGCGGCCGTCTATGCGAGTTCTTTGAGCACCCACCCGGGCGGCATTCTGGTTGAGGTCAACGAAGCGTGGATGAAGCTCTTCGGCTATGTCCGTGACGAGGTCGTCGGCAGGTCGTTACGCGAGCTCGGGATGAATTTGGAAATGGATGCGCAGGCACCCGAGATTCACGCGCTCGAGGATTCCGGCGACCTGAGAGACCTGGAATGGGAACTCGTCGCGAAGGATGGCAAGGCGATCACTTGCCTGTTGAGCGCGGTGCGCTTGTCGATCGACGGGGCCGACTACAGCCTCGTGACGGCGCAGGATATCAGCCTGCAGCGGCAGCTGGAACGCGCGTTGCTCGAGTCGGCCAGCCTCGCGCAAGAGAGGCTGGGGCGTGACCTGCATGATGGACTCGGCCAGGAGTTGACCGGAATCTCGTTGCTTGCGGCGGCGCTCGCATCAGCTGAGCGAAATGCGGGGAGGCCGGCAGATCAGCTGGACATCTTGGTGCAACTCGCACGCAGCGCGGTCGCTAGCTGCAGGGCAATGGCGCACGGCCTGTTGCCGTTGGACATTCCCGACGGTGGGATCGTTGAGTTGCTGCAGGAGTTGGTGGATTTGCAACGCGACGTCTATGGAACCAATATCCGGCTCGAGGTAACCGAGTCGGCGCCGTTGCGGTTGCGACCCGATGCGCTCGAAGCGCTTTACCGGCTCGCCCAGGAGGCGGTGGCTAACGCGCGGCAGCACAGCAGAGCGGAATCGATCCGTGTGAGACTCGACAGTCGAGCAGAGAGCGTGCGACTGGAAGTTTGCGACGACGGGGTTGGTATCGCAGAGTCAGCGCCCCCCAATATGGGAATGGGACTCCGAATTATGCAAACGCGCGCGCACATGATCGACGCCAAGCTGTCGATTGGTCCCGGACCCAACGGCGGAACTTTAGTTTGTGTGGAATTCCCGCAGCCCAAATAATAATGTAGCTGGCTGTTCGGAGTGCGCTATGCGGCAGGTATTCTTCCGCGCGGAAGTGGTGTGTGACTTCTCCACTGATGGCGGCGTTCAGCGACCGCCGCAGGAGCGATGCGTAGGTGGATTAGAGTGCTGCAAGCTCGGTCCGGAGTGATCTCATCGGCGAGACCCCCTCACCCGATCCGGACGCATTTCGTCCTTTGCTAAGCTGGCGCAAATATCTGCGGGCCATTTGAACGGTCGGATTCAAAGAGTCTATGCTCTATCAGTTTACGCACATTGTTTTGGTGCCAAATATTGCCTTCAGCGACGGGAATAGCTCATGGCAACGGATCAGCCTCTAAAAGGGTTGCGCGTGTTGATCGCCGAGGACGAGGGGCTGGTCGCCGAGGTCATTCGCATTGGATTGGCGGATGCAGGCTGCGCGATTACCGGCGTCGTCGTCGATGGCGCAGCAGCGATCGAGCGCGCAATCGCCGACCGACCCGACTTGATTGTGATGGATGTCGGTCTGAAGGGTAGAATCGATGGGATCGAGGCGGCCGAACTCATCCACCGGCGGGTTAGCGCCCCGGTGGTATACCTAACGGCGCATTCGGACACCGACACGCTGCACCGTGCGAACGCGAGTTCGGCGTATGGTTTTGTCCCAAAACCCTTTCGCATTGACAACTTGGTGGCCGCTATCGATGTCGCGATGGCGCGATTTCGCATGAACGATCAGCTCGAACAAGTCAAACTCACCTACGCGACCATCCTTGAAAGCGTCTCCGACGGAATCGTCACGACAGATACGAGCGGGCGAGTGCGATTCATGAATAGGGTGGCAGAACGGTTGACCGGATGGCTGATTGGTGAGGCGCAAGGGCGCCCTGCGGCGAGCATCATGCAGTTCACGGGGCTCGCTGAAGAATCCAACGCGGAACATCTGCTCGAGCGCGCGCTGTCGTGATGAACAAATGATCCAGGTTCGCACCGCCGAAGGCGACGCAAGTGGGCTGCGTCACGGGCAAATAAATGCCGCCGCCGATGCGGTCGTCGGAAAAGGCGCCCGGTGGAGTTTGAGAAAATAGCTGAGGATTGCCGAGCCTGTTACCGACGTCGACGCTATCGACCAAGGTGGTCTGCAGCGCGCTCACCAAAATGCGACATAGAAGACGAAAGTTGCAAGCAGCACGGTGCAACTCAACACTACGTCAACCGCGCCCCAACTCGCGCGCGTCGCGGCCTTTTCCTCCGGCGTGGCGCCATACCAGGTGTACTTTAGTACCGCGACGTTCGGCGGTGGGGTCGCGAGACTGATGACGACCATCAATGAGGCAGTCAGCAGCAGCGAGGCTTGCGCGAAGTACAGCCAATTGAGATTCCAGAAATCAAAGATGAGCGGGTGGCGCGTCCGAATGGGCGAAATCGACGCCGCGTATTGCGTGGCGCTGATCGCTCCGTGATAGAGCTGTTGCTTGAGCGAACTCACCGCGGCGCCTTCGTTGCGCATGATGAGATCGGATGCGAGTCGCGCAAGTCCTGCAATCGTGCCGACGATGAAGGCAAACAGCGCAGCGGGAGCGGTGGCGCGTTTCCAAAACACCCCGAGCAGGAACAAGGTGGCAATGGCCGGTGATAGATAGCCCTGCACGCTCTGCAGATACACGTACAGATCCGAGTGCAAGCTCTTGATGACGAGCACCCAGCAGATGCCGAGCACGACAATGGCGCCCGTGGCGATGCGCCCCACGAGCACTTCGGTGCGGCCGGAGGCGGCCGGGTACCACTCGCGGAAGAAATCCATCGTGAACAAGGTCGCCGAGGCATTGAATTTGGACGCGAGTGAGGCCATCAAAGCGACGATCATCGAACAGGCCACCATGCCGCGCAGTCCGTGCGGCAGGACCTGCGCCACCAACGACGTATAGGCGGCATCGCCGCTCGTCGTGAAATGCGAGCCTGGGGCACGTGTCAATGCGAATGCGATCATGCCTGGGACCAGGAAGATGAATACCGGCGTCAACTTCAGATATGCCGCGAGGATCGCGCCGCGGCGCGAGTGCTGCTGACTGCGACCTGCCAGCACACGCTGCACGATGTATTGGTCGGTGCACCAATACCAAAAACCGATAATGGCAGATCCCGGCAATACCGCCGCCCAAGACCAGTCGGGATCTCGCAATGAGCGGATCAGATGAATGTTCTCCCCGGCTGCGGCCACCGTGGCGTGCCAGCCTTCGATCAGGCTGCCATGCCCAAGCACACTCAGCCCAGAATACAAGATGCAGAGCGAGCCCACGATCAGCACCGGCGCCTGCAAGACAGCCGTATACATGATCACGCGGAGTCCGCCGAGCGCAGTGTAGAGTCCGGTTGTCAGAGCAAGCGTCAGCGCAATGATCCAGAAAATATCAACATCGCATCCAAGCAGCGTGACGTGATCGACGCCCAAGAGCGTGCGCACCACGATATCCCCGGCGTAGATGGTTACTGCGATCTTGGTCAGTACCAGGCTCGCGATCGTCAACAAACTGAGTACATTGCGGGAGGCGCGGCTGAACCGTAGTTCCAGGAACTCCGGCATCGTGAACACCCGCATGCGGTCGTACAGCGGGACAAATACCCAACCGAGCACCAGGATCAGCCAGGACTGGATCTCCCAATGCGCCATCGCCATGCCGGTCGCAAACCCGGCGCCGGCCAGTCCCACGAGATGCTCGGAGCCGATGTTGGACGAGAAGATCGAGGTGCCGATCTGCAGCCAGTTGCTGTCGCGGCTCGCGAGAAAGTAGTCCTTGCCGGACTGTGCCTTGGCTCGCATCGCTTGCACGGTAATGGCCAGCATGACCGCAATGAAAATACCAACCACGAACCAGTCTCTGTTGTCGAATACGGATTCCGTCGCGCTCACGACGGCTTCTCGAGGAGCACATGCTTGCCGCGGGTCAGCGCAAATCTTGCCATCTCAAAGCGGATCTGCGGCGGAGTGCAGATCGATACGGCGTCTAGATCCTCGACCTGCGAGAGCACATCTTGGATCGATGCAAAATTACGCACGCCTTCCACCGCGGCATGACGGCTGCAGGCGGCGGCCAATTGATAATCGGGATTGGCGAGTATCGAGGTCACGTGGCGCTGGCGCGCGAATTTCCCGACGCCGACGATCCCGACCCGAATTGGCCCCTTTGGCATTCGTCCGCTCCCTTGCAATTCTCGATTGTTGTTAGAGGCTCTCGATCCGTACCGCGGCGCTGGGTGTCGTGCGCAAGGGATTGCGGAGCGGCAGTCCGAAGGGCGCCGCCTCGATTTCGAACACATCGCCGTCCTGCGCCTGGATGCCGTCGCTGAACGAGAGGGTTGCGGTGCCGAAGAAATGCACGTGCACATCGCCGGGGCGCCGGAACATCGGATACTTGAAATGATGGTGCTCGAGGTTTCGCACGTAGTGCGACATGTTGTCTTCACCGGTGAGAAAAGTCCCTTCCCAGATCGCGGTGCCTTTGCGTCGGATGCGCGTGACGCCGCGGATATCGGCCGGCAAATGACCGAGCAGGAGTTCGGGGCCGATCGCTGCAGGTCGCAGTTTCGAATGTGCCAGATAGAGGTAGTTTTGCCGCTCCATGACATGATCGGAGAACTCATTTGCCAGGGCAAAGCCGAGGCGGAACGGCGTTCCGTCGGCGCCGATCACGTAAATGCCGGCGAGTTCGGGCTCCTCGCCGCCATCCGAGGCAAAAGATGGGGAGACCAGCGGCGCCTCGGGCGCGACGAGCGCGGAGCCGTCGCCCTTGTAGAACCACTCCGGCTGAACCCCGGGGCCGGCACCGTGCACCTTGCCGCCTTCCAGGCCCAAGCGAAACATCTTCAGGGAATCCGAGGCGTCCGCCGAATGTGCCTTCGCATGCATGCGATCCCGGGCGTCAGCGGAACCCAAATGCGTCAGACCGGTGCCGGTAAGCCAAACGTGCGCGCTATCGGGGTGATCGATCGGCGCGAGAACTTGGTTGCCGGCGAGCAGCTGCGCAAGATCGATGAGCTCTGCGGCGACCCCCCTTCGGGTCACGAGCGCATCCAGCGAGATCTTCGCCTCGATCGCTTCGCGGGCCAAGCTGTACAGGGAGGTCGCGCCGCGGATGAAGTGCGTTGTGCCGTTGCGCGTCGCCGCTACCGCACGCGCGCCGTTTGTGGTTCGCAATTGCACCAACCGCGTGGTCACCGTCTCACCTCGGTTCCGCAGAGTCGGGGTCGATTTCAACGCTGGGTCGGCTGGCGCCAGGCATGACGCATCATAGAATAACTCAGACAAACTGTCAGCCGTGCCCCCGCGCCGCCCCGGGGCGGATCTACCGCAAGCGAGGCTTCTTGGCCGCGCTCGATTTGGGAGTCGGCGTGTCGATCCGGGCGAGTTGAATGAGCGCGCTCATGGCGTCTTGCGCCTTCTGCGGCTCCTTGGCCGCGATGGCTTCGAATACCCGCAAATGATCCGGCAAGGGGTTGCGGCGCAAGGGCTGCAGGCGCTGCTTGTAGATCGTCGTTGTGCGAATCGCGGCGCGCACCCCGTTCGCCAAGGAAACGATGAAGGGGTTCCCGGTCGCCCGCAGCAGCGTCGTGTGAAAATCGAGATCCGCCTGGCGCCCGAGTTCCGTGGCCAAGGTGTGGGTCGCCATGCCCTCCAGGGCGGCGCGCATCTCCTGCAGGTGCACGGACGAGCGGCGCTGGGCCGCCATGGCGGCCGCCGCCGACTCCACCACGTCGCGAAGCTCGAAAAGGCTATCGAGCAGCACTAAATCCGGTTCCGATTCAAAGGTCCAGTCGAGCACGTCCGGATCCAGCAGGTGCCACAGGGCCTGCGGATTGACGCGGGTGCCGACCTTGGGCCGCGCATCGACGAGGCCCTTGGCCGCCAAAATGCGCACCGCCTCGCGATACGCCGTGCGCGACACGGCGAGTTGTTCCGCGGCGATGATTTCGCCATCCAACAAATCGCCTGGGCGAAACTTTCCTGAGACGATGCGGATACCGAGTTGGCGGGCAATCGTGCCATGCAGTCGCAGCGCCTTGCCGGGCGCCTTGCGCGCAGGTTTCGACGCAACCCGTGCGCGTGCTCTGGAAGAAGATTCTTTGATTGCTCGGCTGATGGACTGGAGTCCCCGTGACTCGTTGCGTCAATCATACACCGATTGGCGTTTGGGCAGGAGGCGCGCACCGTCGGCAGGATCGATCGCACGGCGCAGGCGCCGACCAGCGCTTGCCTCGGGTTTGCCGCTATCCTATTGTCGGAGTTATCGGCCGGGTGCGTACCGCCATTCACTAGACAACGTTGCTCTTGGAGAATTCCGATGTGCTTCAACCGACATGCGGTGCTCGCCGCGTTCCTGATGATCATGACTTCCGGTGTCGGGTGCAGGGCGGCGGACGCGCGGCTCGATGCGTCGCTCACGATTCACGTCGATCAGCCCGGTGCGCTGATCGATCGGCACATCTATGGGCAGTTTGCCGAGCACTTGGGCCATGGAATTTACGAGGGCGTGTGGGTGGGCGAGGGGTCGGCGATCCCCAATGTGCGCGGTTTTCGAACCGACGTCATCGACGCGCTCAAGCGGCTGCAGGTCCCGGTGGTTCGCTGGCCGGGAGGCTGCTTCGCGGACGAATATCATTGGCGCGACGGTATCGGGCCGCGCGACAAGCGGCCAGTGACGGTCAACACCAATTGGGGCGGCGTGCCCGAGACCAATCAGTTCGGCACGCACGAGTTCATGGATTTCGTGGAGCTCATCGGTGCGGATGCCTATATCAACGGAAATCTTGGCACCGGTTCGCCGCGCGAGATGGCGGAGTGGCTGCAATACCTGACCTCCGACCAGGACACGGCGATTACGGCCGAGCGGGCCCGTAACGGGCATCCGAAGCCCTGGAAGATCGCGTACTTCGCGGTCGGCAACGAATCCTGGGGCTGCGGCGGCAACATGTCGCCCGACTATTACGTGGACCTGCTGCGCCGTTACCGGAGCTTTCTCAAGACGCCGCTGGGTGCCCGGCCAAAACTCATCGCAAGCGGCGGCCACGACACCGATACAACGTGGAGCGATACGATCGCGGGCCAGGCGGCCGAAGGTGTCGATGCCGTGTCGTTTCACTACTACACCCTTCCTGGGGACAGTTGGCAGCACAAGGGCGCGGCGATCGGATTCGGGGAGAGCGAGTGGATCTCGACCATGGCGCACACGCTGGTTATGGACGATTTTCTCGATCGGAATGTGGCGGCGCTCGAGCGCCACGATCCTGACAATAAGATCGGCTTGGCGGTCGATGAATGGGGCACTTGGTACGACCCCGAGCCCGGTCGGGAGCCCGGCTTCCTCTACCAGCAGAACACGCTGCGCGACGCGCTGGTCGCCGCCGTCAACTTCAACCTCTTTCATCGGCATGCAGAACGCGTGCACCTGGCGAACATCGCCCAGATGGTAAACGTGCTGCAGGCGATGATTTTGACCAACGGGCCGAACATGGTGCTGACGCCGACGTACCACGTGTTTTCGCTGTACCGGCCGTTCCAAGACGCCACGTTCCTGCCCATGGATCTACGGGCGCCGAACTACCGGCTCGGCGCGCTGAGCGTGCCGGCGCTTAGCGCGTCCGCGGCGCGCGCCGCCGATGGCGCGATACTCATCGCGCTCGTGAACCTTGATCCGAACCGCGCGATCCACGTTGTCGCTGCGCTCGCGGGATCGGCGGCGAGTATGGTGAGTGGCAACATGTTGACTGCTGCGGCCATGGATGCGCGCAATACCTTCGATGCGCCGCATGCCGTCGAACCCCGTGCGTTCGGCCAAGCGCAGCTGCGCGGCGGTAACTTATCGGTGTCTCTACCCGCCAAGTCGGTCGTGGTGCTGCGCTTGCGCTGAGCGAGCGCCGCTACTTCGCCTTCGACGTGCGGAAACGAAGTACCGTTGTCTCGGCGTAGGTCTCGCCCGGCCGCAGAATCGAGTTCGGAAAGGCGGGGTGATTCGGCGAGTCGGGAAAGTGCTGGGTCTCGAGGCAAAGCCCGGTTCGATACGCATAGACGCTGCCCTGACCCGAGGGCTTGCCGTTCATGAAGTTGCCGGAATAGAACTGCAGCCCCGGTTGCGTCGTGCGGACTTCCAAGACGCGGCCGCTGGCGGGATCGGCAAGCACCGCGGCGAGCCGCAGCGCGCCTTTGGCGGGCGTCGGCGCGAGCACCCAGTTGTGATCGAAGCCGTGCCCGAATTGCAGTTGCTCATCCTGCGCTCCGATGCGAAGGCCGATGCGCGTGGAGCGCCTGAAATCAAAAGGGGTGCCGGCGACCGAACGCATTTCGCCGGTTGGAATCAAGGTGGCATCCACAGGCGTGAAGGTGGCGGCAGGAATTCGAAGCCGATGGTCGAGAATGGTATGACCGGGATTCCCGGAAAGGTTGAAGTAGGCGTGATTCGCGAGGTTCACGGGTGTGGACGCGGTCGTCGCCGCCTCGTAGGCAATCTCGAGTGAGTCATCCTCGCCGAGCCGATAGGTTACATGCGCCGTGAGTTCTCCGGGGTAGCCTTCTTCGCCGGCCGCGCTCACATAGGTCAACCGCAAACGATTCGCCGCGCCGTCCGCATCGGCAATCCAAATCCGCTTGTCGAAGCCGCGGCCGCCGCCATGCAAGCTGTTGGGACCGTCATTGAGCGTCAGCTGGTAGCTCGCGCCCTGAAGCGTAAAGCGGCCCTTGGCGATGCGGTTCGCGTAACGGCCCACGGTCGCTCCGTAGTAGGGGACTGCTGCGGCAAGGTAGCTCTCCAAGCGGTCGAATCCGAGCACGATGTTCGCCAAGTGTCCGTCACGATCGGGAGTTTTCAACGAGACAATCGTGGCACCGTAGGTACTGATTCGGGCTTCGACGCCGTGTGCGTTCGTGAGGACGTAAAGACGGACCTCTTGGCCATCGGCTTGGCCGAAGACCTCCGACGTCACGGCGGCATGCACATGTCCAGGCGGCGCGCCGCAGGCGAGCAGCATCAGGGCACTGGCCGATCGCAGCAGGTTCGCGAGAGCGTTACGCATGGTATTGGCTCTTGGTTCGAATGGACACTTGGCGCGTAGCCGATGTTTGCGCCATCGGCTGGCGAGGCGACCGAAATTGGTGGATTTCCCTTCAGCGGGCTATCTTGCCAATATCGAAGCGCTGTGGCAATTTGTCTGAGTAAATAGCTCGTGTGCGGGACAACGAGTCCCTCGCGTCACGAGCTGCGCAATGCCGATCGGAGACCTCAGATGAAACCGCCCATCCGCACACCCCGTCTTCGGTCTCGGGCTTGGTTCGATGATCCCGAGAATGCCGACATGACCGCTCTGTATCTGGAGCGTTACATGAATTTCGGACTGACTCTACGGGAGCTGCAATCCGGCAGGCCCATTGTCGGTATTGCACAGACGGGTTCCGATCTATCGCCCTGCAATCGCCATCATCTGATCCTCGCCGAGCGGGTGCGCGAGGGTATACGCGATGCCGGGGGCATCCCGATCGAGTTCCCCGTGCACCCGATTCAGGAGACCGGCAAACGCCCGACCGCGGGTCTCGACCGCAATCTCGCCTATCTCGGCCTGGTCGAGGTGTTGTACGGATATCCCATCGACGGCGCGGTGCTCATGATCGGTTGTGACAAGACGACCCCGGCGTGTCTGATGGCGGCGGCCACTGTAGATATTCCCAGCATCGCGCTGTCGGTTGGGCCGATGATCAGCGCCTGGGCCGACGGCAGGCGGATCGGTTCCGGCACCGTTGTCTGGAAGGCGCGCGAGCGTTTTGCGGCCGGGGAAATCGATCGCGAGCAATTCATCAAACTGGTGGCCACGGCCGCGCCGTCCACCGGCTACTGCAATACGATGGGAACGGCCACGACCATGAACAGCCTCGCCGAGGTCCTCGGCATGTCCCTGCCGGCATCCGCCGCGATTCCGGCACCCCATCGCGACCGGCAGGAATGCGCCTACGAGACCGGTCGCCAAATCGTCGAGATGATTTCCGCCGACCGCAAGCCCTCCGAAATCTTGTCGCGCGCATCCTTCATCAACGCGATTCGTGTGAATTCGGCGCTCGGGGGCTCGACCAACGCGCCACTGCATTTGATCGCGCTCGCGCGCCACGTCGGCGTAGAACTCTCGGTTGACGACTGGCAGACCTATGGGTATGAGGTGCCGCTGCTCGTGAATCTGCAGCCTGCGGGCGAGTACCTAGGCGAGGATTTTTATCGGGCCGGCGGCGTTCCGGCGGTGGTTGCGCAATTGATGGGACAAGGGCTCATCGAGGAGGGCGCGCTCACGGCCAACGGCCGTACTCTGGGCGAAAATTGTCGCGGCGCGAGTATTCAAGATGAATTGGTGATCCGGCCGTTCGAGCGCCCGCTGACGTCGAAGGCGGGCTTCATGGTGATGCGCGGCAACCTGTTCGACTCGGCCATCATGAAGACCTCGGTCATATCGCAGGAATTTCGCGCTCGCTACCTGTCGAACCCGGGGGATCCCGACGCGTTCGAGGGCCGCGCAGTCGTGTTCGACGGGCCGGAGGACTATCACACGCGCATCGATGATCCGGTCTCGATGATCGATGAGCAGTGCGTGCTGTTCATGCGCGGCACCGGACCGGTCGGCTATCCGGGGGGCGCCGAGGTGGTCAACATGCGGGCGCCGATTCAGCTCATTGCACACGGAGTGCACGTATTGCCCTGCATCGGCGACGGCCGGCAGTCCGGCACCTCCGGCTCGCCGTCGATCCTGAACGCATCGCCGGAGGCTGCCGTGGGCGGCGGATTGGCGGTCCTACGTAACGGCGATCGCATCCGCGTGGATTTGCGCAAGGGTGAGGTCAACGTGTTGCTCAGCGTCGCCGAATTGGCGAAGCGGCAACAAGAACTCGCCGCCGCGGGCGGATACCAGTACCCCGAGAGCCAGACACCGTGGCAGGAAATGCAGCGCGCGGCCATCGGCCAGTTCGAGGGGGGCGCGGTGCTCGAGGCCGCGGTGAAATACCAGAAAATCGCGCGCACCAAAGGCATACCGCGGCACAACCATTAGCCAACCAGGACCGCGCGTGCGCGAACCGATGCACGCGATTCGGTCAGCGCTGGCGCGCATCAATCTCGATTAATTCGACGCTTTGCAACGGCAAATGGCGAACCAGCAGCGCTCCCGCATTGCCACGCTGGATCCTGATCTGTCGAGCGCTCATCCGCGCCGACCGCAGCAGTCGATCGACTTGCCTCTGGGTAGGACTCGCCGGCGATCCCATGGCGAGCCAACTCGCGTAGGCGTTCCCCGACGTACGATCGATGCGCCAGGCGCGCGCCCGTGTCTCGAACGCCGGCGCGAGGCCGGCCACGGTGAGCGCCACCTCGGCAACGGGTCCGGGCAGATCATCATCGCGATAGTGCCAGAGCAGAATCTGCACGCGGCCGTTGTCGCCGCGCGTTGCAAGCACACCGACATCGGGCGACTTTCCGACGCCGCTCGACACGATCTCGTTGAGATCGACTTGTCCGCTGCTCGTCGCTGCGATCTGCTCTGCGCCGAGTCGCGAGAACAATCGGAACACGTTGAGTACCGGCAGATCGACCCCATGGGTCGCGAGCTGGCGGTAACCCGCGAACCAGGGCTGATCGACAAAGGTGAACGCCCAAGTGAGAGCGCCTTCGAGCGCAACATTGCGGCGGCGTGCCAATCTGTCCGTTCGCGTAGTTGGTGCCGCGCGTGACGTGCTGCAGGAAGCCGTCCATGAAGGCGCCGCCCGAACCGGCCAGATCCGGTCCGCCGACGCGCGCGCTGGGAAGTGCGCGGCGCACGGCATCGATCGCTTCGTCGTGCAGCCGGTAGAATTCCTCCGGCGTGCCGGACCAGTAGAAGTCGAGGTTCGCCTCGTTCCACACCTCGAAATACCAGCGCTCCACCTCCGCGCGTCCGTAGCGCTCGACATTGTGGCGGGTCCATTGATAGGTCAACTCGCGCCATCGCTCAAAGTCTCGCGGCGGATATGACCACCCGGCAGCCATGCCTTTGAAGTCGGCGCGCGGACTCCAGGCTCGCCGATATGGCACGTCGCTCGGGGCGGACGACAGGGCCGCCGGCATGAATCCCAACTCAAGGTAGGGTTGCAGACCGTGTGCGATATAGGTGTCGAGAATCCCGTCGACAATCGTGAAATCGTAGATCGGCTCGCCATCCTGCTCTGTGTAGAGGTTCGTCCGCGCCGAAGAATCGCCAGATGGGCGGAAAGGTCCCGATGGATTCGGTGACCGAATTCGCCAGCAGCAGGATGAATGCTCTCACCGCCGATTCGCGATCGGGAATTCGTAGATCGATGTCGAGATGGGGGGAATCGTGAGTGACCGCGACAGCGCCGGCACGCGACTCTCCCGAACCGTGACTCCCGGCGGCTGACCGACCTGGTTCGCCGCATCGAGTTGCTGTCCCGTGAGCACCCACAGAGTGCCGCTGCCGCGACCACGGGCGCCTTCGACCTCGAGCAGCAGTGGCTGTGACTGCAGGGTTGCGTTGACTACCGCGATGTTCAGTTTCTTGCGATCCGGACTCAATCCGGCGATCACGTCGAGCGGGTAAGTCGGGCTTCCCGCGCGCACCGTCGGATGATCGAAGCCCACCGAAAACTTGGGTTGCGGCTGCGGCGAGTTGCCCCGCACCGTGAGCGGCAGGGTACCGGCGCCGAAGTGATCGCCATAGAGCTTGAACACCTCGCCGGTGGAGTTCAGCGTCGAGCCGGTCGGCGTGACATCGATCGTCGATACACCCATGGTGAGCGCACTCATCGTCAGAAAATCCGTGTGACGCAACATTTCTTGCAAAACCATGGAGTAGGCGAGCGCCAGCTTTAGGTTTGCCGGTGCGCCGATATAAGCGAATTCATCAATTGACAGAAAAATATGCCGGTCCCGCATCGCCGGGAAGCGCTGCTGATAGATTGCCCACTCCTCGGCCTTCATGCGCACCTGGTTCGACGGCGAGCGCGCGAATTCGATGAGTTCGTCGGCGGCGGGCGCGTCGGGACGCTTCTCCGCGCGGTCGTACCAATGTTCGGATATCCCGTCGAAGTTGCCCCAGGCCTTCGCGAGCAGCCCACCGGTCCAGTCTTCCTCGGTGCCGAATTTCTCGTGGATGCTCTCGAGCGAAGCGTTTTCCTTGGCATCCTTCGGATGCAGCTGATCGGGCATCGCGCCGGAGCCGATGATGATGATCGACGGGTCCGCAGCGCGCATTGCCGCCGCAAATTCGTTGTGCTTCATCATGAAGTACTCGAGCGAGGTCTTGCCGATCTGCCACCAGCCGTAGGGTTCGTTGCCGATATTCCAGAATTTGACGCCGTATGGGGCGACGTGACCGTTGCCCGCGCGCTTCGCACCCCATTCGCTGTCCGGCGGTCCGTTCAAGTATTCGATCTCCTCCGCGGCCGAATTGGCGTCTCCCAGTCCGGCATTGACGGTGATATACGGCTCGACACCGATGAGCCGCGTGAGCTCCAGGTATTCATCCATGCCGAGGTCGTTGGGTTGCATCGCGCTCCAGGCGTGATCGAACATGGGTGTCCGGTGGTCGCGCGGACCGATCGCGCTGTGCCAGTCCCAGTTCGAGAGAAAATTCCCGCCGGGCAGCCGCCACATACCCGAGTGTAGCGTGCGCAAAATGGCTGTGGTGTCGGCCCGCCAGCCATTGATATTGTCCGCCGGCATCAAGGATGCCGCCCCAACCCGAAAACTGCCGGCCCCGGTCCCCGTGATCTCCAAACGCGCGTCAGCCGCAGCCGCGCCCGCTGTGAATTCCACCGGGACCTCGCGCCATTGCTCGGCCGGGACGGGCAAGCTCACGACCGAGCGGTCCGCAGGGCCGTCGCCCCAAATCAGCGCAACTTGGACCCTGACGCCGACATCGCCGCTGAGCTGTAGATGCCCTCGATAAATCCTGCCGCCTGCCACATCGATGCCGCTCTGGCCAAATCCGCGTGGTATAGCAGCATCGACGATCACGCGCGGGCTTTGCGCCCCGACAAACGGATCGTGGCGATCCATCTGCACGACCTCATCTCCTCCGATCGGGCGCCATTTGCGGTAGCTCAATCCCGGGCGACCTTCGACACTCTGCGGCACCGGCGGGTCCTTGCCCTGCGCGACGACCGGAAAGTAGAACTTGCGGTCATCGAGCATCTCGGCCCACAAGCTGCGCGCAATCAACTTACCAATGGGCTCGATGAACATCCCATATTGATAGAGAGTCACCGGATCGCCGGTCGAGCGTACATCGATCGTCACGCGGACTGAGTCCGCGCGGGCTGCTGCTGCGCCGACGATCATCGCCAAGATCACGCACAGGCGCGAGCCGGTACGCTGGCAGCCCGATCGGCGCAGGCTGCGACATTCAGCTCGTTTTGCTGAATCGGCCAACTTTGTGCTCCCTCGTTTACCGTAGTATTGTCTGAGTTATCGGCAGGGTCAATACGACCCGAAAAGTCCTCGAGGTTCGCTTTGGCCCTGAGTCGAGAGATGCATATACCGACCATTTATCTGCCGATACTCGCGGCGGCGCTGTTTGTGAGCCAATTGCAGGCACAAAGCGCACCGCAGCCCGGCTATCTCAATACGGCATTGCCCGCAGAGCAGCGGGCGCGGGATCTCGTTCGGCGCATGACGGTCGAAGAGAAGGTGACTCAATTTGTAAACCAGGCGCGGGCGATCCCGCGACTCGGCGTGCCGGCCTATGATTGGTGGAGCGAGGCCTTGCACGGTGTCGCGGCGAACGGCACCACGGAATTCCCGGAACCCATCGCACTCGCCGCGACCTTCGATACCAACGCCATTCATCGCATGGCGATCGCGATCGGAACCGAAGCGCGCATCAAGCACGTGCAGGCGCTGCGCGACGGGCACAGCAATATCTTCGAAGGTCTGGACTTTTGGGCGCCCAACATCAATATCTTTCGCGACCCGCGCTGGGGCCGCGGCCAGGAAACTTACGGCGAAGATCCGTTTCTGACCGCAAAGCTGGGTGTCGCGTTCGTGACCGGCATGCAAGGCAATGACCCGCACTACTATCGCGTGATCTCGACCCCGAAACACTTTGCCGTACATAGCGGCCCCGAGCCGACCCGCCACACCGCTGACGTCACGGTCAGCAAGCACGATGAGCTCGATACCTATCTGCCCGCGTTCCGCGCAACCGTGGTCGAGGGCGGGGCGGGCTCCGTGATGTGCGCCTACAACAGCATCAACGGTGAGCCGGCTTGTGCCAACGAGTTTCTGCTGCAGGATCAACTGCGCGGCAAATGGGGATTTCGGGGCTATGTGGTCTCGGATTGCGAGGCGATCATAAATATCTATCGCGATCATCATTTCACGGCGACCCAGGCGGAAGGCTCTGCGCTTGCGCTGCGACGTGGCATGGACAACGAGTGCGTGGATTTCGTCTCGAAAGTGCACGACAACCACGATTACAAACCGTACCTGGATGCCTATCGGCAAGGCATTCTCAAGGAAGACGAGATCGATACCGCTCTCGTCCGCCTGTTCACGGCCCGAATGAAACTCGGCATGTTCGATCCGCCGGGACTCGTGCCCTACTCGAAGATTGATGAAAAGGAACTGGATAGCAAGGAGCACCGTGCGATGGCGCGTGCGCTCGCCAACGAGGCGATGGTGCTGCTGAAGAACGACGGCATGCTGCCTCTGCGCAATGGCATTACGAGGATTGCGGTCGTCGGTCCGCTTGCGGATCAGACCCGGTACCTGCTGGGGAACTACACCGGTACGCCAACGCGCAGCGTGTCGGTGCTCGACGGACTGAAGGCGGAGTTTCCCGCGGCGCAAATCACTTTTGTCGCGGGAACCGCGTTTCTGCGCGACGAGGGCGAGCTGGTCCCGGCGTCGGTATTGACCGACGCCCAGGGGCGATTGGGTCTGAACGCTGAGTTCTCCAGCGGGGAAATGTTCGCGGAAAAAGGGCCGGTGTTGGCGACGCGGCACATGAGCGCACTGGATTTGAAAGACGCGGACATGCCGCAAGAGGCCGCTGGCAGACTGCCGTTGCTCGTCGAGTGGGTGGGCTCTCTCGAGCCGCGGGAAACGGGGGAGTTCAGTCTGGGGGTGAGCGCCGAAGGCACATTCGCGAGTCTCTGGGTCGACGGCAAACAGATCGCCCAGGAATTCGTGATGGACCAGCCGGGCCTGCATTCCAAGGTGGGCCACATCCATCTGGAGCAAGGCAGGAAGGTCTCGATCCGAGTCGTTTACTCGAGAAACAAGCCGGGCCCGGTGCAAGCGCGACTGATCTGGTCAAAATATGATCCCAGGCCCGATCCGGCAGCCGTTGCGGCGGCACGAAACGCGGATGTCGTCGTCGCGGTATTGGGGATCACGAGCGAGCTCGAAGGCGAAGAGATGTCCGTGAGTGAAGAGGGATTCAAGGGCGGCGATCGGACCAACCTCGAGCTGCCGAAGCCGGAGCAGGCGTTGCTTGAAGCGGTGGTGGGCGTCGGCAAGCCCGTGGTTCTGGTGCTCGCCAACGGCAGCGCACTCAGCGTCAATTGGGCCAATGAACACGTCAATGCAATTCTCGAATCCTGGTATGGCGGAGAGGAGGGCGGAGCCGCCGTGGCGGAAACCCTCTCGGGCAAGAACAATCCCGCCGGTCGCCTGCCCGTCACGTTTTACACAGGCGTCGAGCAGTTGCCGCCGTTTGAAGACTATTCGATGCAGGGCCGAACCTATCGCTACTTCGCCGGCAAGCCCTTATACCCGTTTGGATTCGGCCTGAGCTACACGGGTTTCTCGTATAGCGGATTGATGCTCCCGACCCGCCCGATCACGGCAGGGCAGCCGCTGCGCGTTGCGGTTACGGTCACGAATACCGGCCAACGCGAAGGCGATGAGGTTGCTCAACTCTATCTTTCATTCCCCAAGAATCTTGGAGCGCCACTGCGCGCGTTGCGGGCGTTCCAACGCGTTCACCTCACGCCCGGGGAGTCGAAGCTCGTGCAATTCGAACTGCGGCCGCGGGATTTGAGCTTGGTGAGTGTCGATGGGCGGATTCTCATCGCTGAGGGCAGGTATTCCGTCTCGATCGGCGGGGGACAGCCGGAAACAGGTGCTGCATCCATCGCCGGGACATTTCGGGTCAGCGGATCGAAGGGGCTTCCCGAGTAGGCCAGAACTCGCGACCGACGGCTGCAGTGTCGACATGGAAATCGAGTGAAACGATGTACAGACGAAAGGATTCGCGTGCACGGAAGCGCGCTGGAAGGAAACCTGGAGGGCAATGAGGTCGATCGTGAGGTTATCGTTTTCCTCCCACCGAGCTACGCCTAACAGAAGCCCCGGCGCTACCCCGTCGTGTATGCGCTGCATGGCTATTCCATAGGCGCCGAGCAATGGACTCACGAGATTCATGTGCCGCAAACGCTCGAGGGCGCGTTCGGGCAGGGCGCTCACGAAATGATCGTCGTGCTGCCGGATTCAAAGACCAGGCACAACGGCTCGATGTACTCGAGCTCGGTAACGACCGGCGATTTTGAATTATTCATCTCTATCTTGATTTGCCGGTCAAGGATGGCGTGATCCAGCAGGACGTTCTTGCAAAGTGGACCGCCAATGCGCCGCTCGCGTTCGTTGATCAGTACGTTGGCAGTCTGCGCAGTTACCGCGGCATCTCGATCGACGTTGGCGATCAGGACGGATTGCGCGTGGATGCCGGCAAGTTTCACGACGTGCTGGATATCTACAGCATTGCTCATTCTTTTCAAATCTATTCTGGAACTCACACGAGCGCGGTTGCCGAGCGCTTTCAAAATCACGTGTTGCCCTTCATGAGCAACACGCTTTGCTTCAAAACAATTTGCCCCTAGCGCCTAAGCTGATGTCTCATTCGCTTTGATTCCGCGATTTTGAATGCGCTCGCGATTTCGGCTGTTGATGCGCAGCAAAATCGCTGTGCCGGCTTTTGTGCGGCAACTTGTTCAAAGCGTTGCAGCAGCGGTCAACGCCTAATCTGGGCGCCGCACGCGATGGGACAGAAATCAGATGGCTGTCTATGCTTGGCGTGCGTGAAAATCCTCTCAGAGCAGCCACCCTATTTCGCCTACCGCCACGAGCCGCGCTCTTTAAGGCTTAGCGGCAACTCGACCGAAGCGCGCATCCGCGCGGAGTCGACCGCCGCCTCGACAACGGCCACAACCGCAAGCGCCTGGATTGGTGTGACGGTGTTGGACACCGATCCGTTCAACACATCGACGATGCCGACATAGAATTGGCGTTGATCGCCGTTGGTTGCAGGTATGGCGCGTTCCTGACCATTGCGGTCATAGATGAGGAGGGCGTCTGCATCGTCGCCCCAGCCCGCCGCTCCGGGACGCATTCCGCTAAGCAGTTGCTGCTCTTGTCTGTCCGCATGTTTCTTCACAAGACTGCCGGCGTCTCCATGCACGATGAACCGGCTTGTCCCGCCGGCGGCCAGCATCCCTGCATGAAGCACGGCCCGCCGTTCACCATAGTCGAGAACGACATGCGCCCAATCATCGGCCAAGGCGCCTGTACGCTGATGGGCAAGATTCGCCTGAACTCGGTCAGGTAGGCCGAGAAGCTGCAGCACCTGGTCAATCAGATGTGGCCCAAGGTCGAACCATACGCCGCTGCCGGGGCCGCCGTTTTCGCGCCAGCGGTCACGCACGTTCGGTCGGAAGCGGTCGAAATGCGACTCCAGATGGCTGACGGTTCCGATGAGTCCATCGGAAATGGCTCGGCGGATGGACATGAAATCACTGTCCCAGCGACGGTTGTGGAAAACTGACAGCGTCAACGCTTGCGACTCACTGAGCGCAATGAGGTCGCGCGCATCGGCAAGATTGAGCGTGAATGGTTTGTCGACGACGACATGCTTGCCAGCCGAGAGCGCCGACCGCGCGAGATGCGCGTGACTTGCATTCGGCGTCGCGATCACGACCAAGTCAATGCCGTCGGCGGTGGCGAGCGCCAAGGGGTCTGCATACACCGCCATTCCGGGCATGTCGGCATGGACCTTTGTCGGGTCGCTCGATGCAACCGCACTCAAAACGAGTCCGGGCACAGCCGTGATCAGCGGCGCGTGGAAGGTCTTACCCGAAAAGCCATAGCCAATCAGGCCGACGCGTATTGGTTTCAGCGGGATACTCCCGGTACGGTCTCTTATGGATCGAAGACAATGACTGCGATCGTAGCAGCGTAGGGCGCAAGAATTCTGTTGCTGACGACAATTTCGGCAGCGACGTCGCATCCGGCGCGATAAGGCTTGCGTGAGTCTTGCGTGCCACTGGCAACGGGCGCCGCGCGGTAAGTAGTTGAAAATGCGTAGCGTATTTACGGACGTCAGACACTCATAATGCCGAGGGCGAGGGTTCGAGTCCCTCTCTCACCACCATAAGATTGGCGTGCGCTCTAACGCGCACAGGTCGTCTGACGTGCCGCGAGACTGCTGCATAGGGCAGGGTGTCAGACCGACCGATGTGCTCGACGTTGATGTCCCAACTGCTTCGGCATGTTCGAATACTTCTCTCGATGTGCGAAGCTTGATCAAACCGCAATCAGTCGAAGTTCATTGAGAATCTTGAGGCTGAGAACCGCGTGCGTCGGGATCGCATGGGCGGGCGGCGCCTTTGTTTCGACGATCCCGAACGCCCTCGTCTCTCCAGAAGAGCGCTAACAGATCTGAAAATCAGGTGCCCTCCGTCTTGTGCCCTATACTACACACCAAGACGTAGATTTGCGGGCAGATTCCAACGCAATGAGTGAATTTGAGGAGCATTCATGAGCGATCCGCGCGACCCTTCCCGGCGCGACTTCATTGTCGGCGCCTCGGCAGTTGTCGCCCTCGGCACCGGCACGCTAGACGCGCCAGCAGCGCATGGCTCTGCGGTCGCGACTGCGCTGAGCGATCTCAGCGCGACGGAAGCCGTGGCGCAGATGGCCAGTGGCGAGCTGAGCTGCGAACAGTACGCGGCTGCGCTTCTCGAGCGCTGCGCGCAGATCAAAGCATTGAACGCATTCATATCGCTGAACCCAGCGCAGGTACTCGCCGACGCGAGGCAACGCGATGCCGAGCGGCGCGCCGGCCATTCGCCGGGACCGCTGTTCGGTCTACCGATCCCGGTCAAGGACAGCGTCAACACCCGCGATTACCCGACGACGGCCGGCACGCCGGCGCTGCGCTACTTCCGCCCGGCCGCTGATGCGCCGCTGGTGGCCAGCCTGCGCGACGCCGGCGCGATCGTGCTCGGCAAGACAAACCTGCACGAGCTGTCCTACGGCTGGACCAGCAACAACCTGAGCTACGGCGCCGTCCACAACCCCTACGACCCACAGCGCATCCCGGGCGGCAGTAGCGGCGGCACCGCCGCGGCCGTCGCCGCGCACGCCGCTCCGCTCGGCATCGCTGAGGACACCGAAGGCTCGATACGCGTACCCGCCGCGCTGTGCGGCATCGTTGGCCTGCGGCCGACGACCGGACGCTACCCGACCAGCGGCTGCGTTCCGATCTCGCCGCTGTTTGATCAGGCGGGGCCCCATGCGCGCTGCGTCGCCGACGTCGCGCTGTTCGACCGCGTCGTCGCGAAGGACAGGGCGCCTCTGGCCGCGGCCGACCTACGCGGCGTGCGCCTTGGTGTGGTGCGCGACTACTGGTTCGTCGGGCTCGATCGTGAGGTCGAACGTGTCACGGCCGCCGCGCTCTCGAAGCTCACTGGCGCTGGCGTGATGCTGGTCGAGTCGAGACTGCCGGGCCTGCAGCATCTGATCGACGCCGCGACACTGCAGGTACAGGACCACGACGTGCGCGTCTCATTGGCGCAGTACTTGAAAGCCTATGGCGCGGGTATTAGCTTCGAGCAACTCGTGGCGCAGGCCAGCCCTGACATCCGAACCTACTTTGCCAGCAATATCGTGGCTGGGGCGAAGCACCAGATAACCGAGGCGGCTTACCTGAAGGCACGCGACGAGGCGCTGCCGGCGCTGCGCACTTTGCTACTGGACTATTTCACGCGCGAGCGGGTCGACGCAATCGTCTTTCCGGCGACGATGGTTGCGGCGCCGAGGATCGGCGATGAGGACATGCTGGATATTGATGGACGCAAGGTGCCATTTGCCGTTGCGATCGCCCGCAACATCGACCCAGGCAGCACGGCCGGGCTTCCCGGACTCGTGCTGCCGGCGGGCCTGACCGCGCAGGGACTGCCGGTCTCGATCGAGCTCGATGCGCCGGCCGGGGCGGACCGCCGGCTGATCGCGCTCGGGTTGGCCGTCGAAAAGGTGCTTGGCCACCTACAGGCACCGCCGGCCTGACCTGCTCGGCCATCCATCGCAACGCTCAGTTCCCGAGCCGCGCGGTAGTCGATCGTTGGCTTCGCCGAAGTCGAGGGTTTGAGTCTCTCTCTCACCTTAAGAGTCAACACGGCAACGCTCTGGCGTTAAAGGTTGCATTTCAAGCTTACGGCGCCAACGTTCTAGCGTAGGAGAGGCGAAATAGGCAACTTCGTCTAATGTCAAACTGCTCCTTCTCGTACAAATCTGCGGGTGGTCGCTGAAATGGGCAGCCCGTCGATCGGGAGTCAGTGCCAGAATCAGGCGGGTCGAAAAGTGTGGGGCAGTCTAGACTGCACAAACATGTAGTTGCCGATTGCATGGCAATGCAGTCCGATCAGCCTCAGATAACGCCACGGGTTCAGGCTGAGGGTGGTTTCAACAAAATCGGTAGCAACCCACCACGCCGTCCCCGGGGTTATGCGCTAAGGATGCTTGAGAAACTCCAAAACACGAGTCTCGGTTTGCCGGGGCGCGGCGAGCTTGAGGCCACCGCTAAACGTTCTCTGGATCCTGCCGGTGCGCCATGCGTCAAATACAACTGGGTTGATATAGGATTTACGGCACACCGCCGGCGTGTTTCGCAGTTCGGCGGCGACTTGCCTTACGACATGGCCGATCTCGATTTTGAAGGCGCGCTCGCTGGGATTCTTGGGATGCGGTGTTCGTGAGAGCCGGATGACGGCCTCTAAGGTGGCGCCCCAGGTGCGAAAATCCTTGGCGGTGAAATCATCACCCATCGCCTCTCGCAGATAGCCGTTGACTTGTCCAGAATCGATGGGCGCGCGTTGGCCGTTATCCATCACGTATTGGAAGAGCTGCTGGCCTGGAAGCTCCTGGCAGTGCTTGACGATTTTCGCAATACGCTTGTCGTCGATGGGAATTTCGTGCTGGACGCCACCTTTGCCTCGAAAGTTCAATCTGGCGCGGCCGTCGCGAATGAAACTGACGTGCCGGTTTAACAGCGTGGTCAGACCAAAACTGTTGTTGTCGCGCGCATATTCGATGTTTCCAACGCGCACACGGGTCGCATCCAGAATGCTCACGAGCACTGCAAGTACTTTTTTGCGCGGCAAACCCTGCATCGCGAGATCGCGCGCAAGCGTGCGTCGCAATCGGGGCAGCGCTTCGGCGAAGCTCACCATGCGACCGAACTTGGCATCGTCGCGGACGATTCGCCACTTGGAATGATATCGATACTGTTTTCGGCCGCGGGCATCACGACCAGTCGCCTGCAAATGACCGTGCGCGTCCATGCAAATCCAGACGTCTTCGTACGCTGGCGGGACCGCGAGGCGGGCAATGCGCATAAGTTTCGTAGGATCCTTAAGTTGCCTGCCGTCCGCCGTGAAGTAGCGAAAACGTTTGCCGGCACGCTCGCGCCGATAGCCGTCGACGCGGTCGGACACATAAATGAGACCTGCGCTTTCGGCCATGTGCGCAGCTTCAGCAGCGGCACTGACGACGGGCGCGGCGGACGAGGTGGCTCTGAACGTCATCTTGAATCGATTGTCAGGTCCGACAATCGAAGCAAACCACCGACTTGCACGCATATTCTGGTAGCAATCGACGCCACGGCGGGGAACGAAGTGCTCGATTTAACTAAATCTGTGATTTAGTTCGATGCGGGGCCATTTCCGGCTGCCATACGTGCGGGTCGGCATGACAGCAGAAGCCCTCTTTTAAAAGGTCAGCGATACGAGATCAGACTGTGGCGGCAAAACGCCGCGAGCGGCTCCTGGCGAGAAAAACATCTGCCAGGGTGTTACCTAAGTCATGGGCCCTTACAATCGGGGCGGGAATTCCCTTTCGCTTCCATCGTTTCCCTGTAGGCGCAGGGTAAGCGCAACAAGCGGCTTCTGACTGAGCTTGGCGACCCGCTCGCGCCTCTGATCAGGCGCGAGGCGAACTCATGGCGAAAGTCGCGCTCATGCCTTATGGTCGTTGTGTCCCGACGACTTCAACGTCGACACGTCGGTCGGGCTGCAGGCATGCAATCAGTTTCGCATTTCGTCGCTCGCCGGGGCATTGGTCGGGCGTCGTTATCGGAGCCGAACCGTCGGCGCCTTGCGTCGAAATCTTTTCTGCGGGGACACCGGATTCTACCAAATAGGATTTCACCGCCTCGGCGCGTCGTGTCGAGAGCTTCATATTGTATTCATGCGATCCAATCCGGTCCGTGTAGCCGGTGACCGTGATGACGTCGAAGCGAGTGCCCTGCAGTTCCGCTGCAAAGGCATCCAACTTTTGCTTGCCCAGCGGCCTTATCGTGTCTTTGGCGAAATCAAATAGTTCGTCTGACGAGAAGCTCACCTTCCTGCGCGGCGGCGGAGGGGGTGGCGGCGGCGGTGGCGGCGGTGTCACGACTGGCACGGGCAGAGCCGCGGCGACAGGCTCAGGTGCCGGCGCTCGAGCAGTCGGTGGCGGTGCTGCTCGACCAAATCGAAACACCAGTCCGACCGAATAGAGATCGATGTCACCCTTGTTGCCGACCGCATCGTCGACACGGTAACGCTCCGCCTCGAGTCTCATACCAAGCGCGTCCGTGAAATTGTACTGGGCACCCAGTCCAAATTTGTAGTTCGGCTCGGCCCTTTGGGGCGCGGGATCGAGCACGGCGACTGCTCCCGTACCAGCAAAAGAATCATGCGCGACCGCATAAATGAGGCCCGCTCGAGCAAAAAGGGAAAAGTTATCGCCGAGCGGTACCATGCCGACCGCGTCGAAGTCCGCACCTTTGATCTTGGTGTCGCCATGCAGAGTGCCTGCCGGCATCGTGGTCGCCGTGAAGCCGAATTGACCGAGATCGAAATAGCCAGCCTCCAACGCAAAATAAGGATTGAACTCGTAGCCACCATAGACCTTGAATCCAAGATGGCGGTTGTCATTGCTGATGCCCGTGTTGGTCAAGCCGGTTCCCTCCAAGCCGCTCGCAATGCGTGCGTCGTCGATGGTTGCCCTCGACTGCCCCGCGCTGAAGCCACCGTACCAGCCGGTGTCGTCCGCCTGCGCGAGCGGGATTGAAAGTAAGGTGCATGCGGTGAAACACCCCATCCCAGTGATTCGTGCGATTTTCATGTTCTGCTCCAGCGGAAAATTCAAACGTGATGCGACGCGCGCTTATGGCGAGGGCACATTGATGACTGTGTCTACCAGCGTGACCACCGCGCCCAGCGACAGGACTCTACCGTCCAGAGTCACGAGTGCGGTGTTACCCGCGGTCGAAAATGCCGCGCCCGCTTGCGAAATAATCGTACCCACCATGGTTCCGCCGCCTGCTGCGTTGATCGTCGCGGCACTACCGACCTGCCAATAGACGTTCTTCGCCTGAGCCCCGTTAACCAGAATGACGCTTTCCGGAAATGCCGCGCCGGGCCCACCCACGGTAAGCGTGGTGGCCATCTGGAACACCCACACAGCGTTGGCGTCTCCTTGGGCGTCGAGGGTCAAATTTCCGCCCTCGATCATGAAGGTCCCTGCCGCGGCGGTGTAATCGCCGGGAGCAAGCACGAGGTTCGCCAAGTTGCCGGCGCCGGGATCAGGTCCTGCCGGCAGCGCGACCAAGGCGTTGTAGGCGATCAGTGCATCGGCGCGCGCCTGCTGGGCCGTCGCCATGGTCGCCGCCGTCCCTTCATTCGGGCAGCTCACGGTCGGCGGCGGCGGCGCCGTATAAATCAACCCGTTGACGGCGCCGATGTCTGCACCTGCAACTTCGGTGTAGGTGCAGCCCACGCCGGAGTCGTGAAGTCCGGTCACCAGGGTTGAGGCCGCAGTCGTCCCAACGTCGCCATTGATTACGGTCAGGATTCCAGAGTTGGTGACTCCCGCCGATCCGCCGAAGACCCCGAATGGCGCGACCGATCCGAGTGCGATTGGCGCCTGACAGGCGCTGCTTGCCACGGTGAAACTCCAAGTAAAGTTACTCAACATCGTATCGGCGGGAACGGACAGATCCTGGACGCCGTTGGCGCCGCCTTCAATCGTGGCCGTATAGGCCACGCCGATCGTAAGCGGGTTTTGCGGAACGAACGTTCCGATGCGGCCTGTGGCGGCGTCGAGAGTCACCGATGCTGCGGTTACCGGCGTCGATGTGGGCGCGGGCCCGACCAAGGTGAAGGTCGTTGCCGTCAACGAGGTGGGGTCGATCCGCGTTCCAGACGGCACCGAAAAAGTCGCGTTGATCGCCGCATTCGGACACACCGTGCTTGCATTGGCTGTCGGGTTCGTCGAAAGCACCGAAACATTTCCGGCGGCACTCGCCGCCGCCGCGGTAAAGGTCCAGACGTAGTTGCTTGCACCAGGCAACGGGGCTTGATTGCCGGCCAGAGCATTGCCTGCCAGATCCGTCGCCGTGGTGCTAATCGTGGCCGTGTACGTGTCACCCACCGTAAAATTCGCGGCGGGTGTAAATATCGCGGACATTGCACCGACCGAGTAACTGACCGTGCCGGTAGGGGCGACGCAAGGCGCGGCGCAGGTCAATGTGAAACTCGTCGCGGTGATCGTCGCTGGTGCCATTGCCTTGCTGAAGACAACGGCAATTGCGGAATTGCTCGGCACACCCGTGGTCGGTCCGGGAGTGGTGGTGGCAGGAACTGTCGTCACTACCCGGGGCCGGGTCGCATCCGAAGTCGCCGCGGTGGTAAATGTCCAGGTAAAAGCATTTGCCATCTTGGCGCCGGTGGCCAGACTCGCCGCGCCGCCTATCGTAACCGTGTATTCAGTCAGCGTCGCCAGCGCGTTGCCGGACGTCAACGTAAATGTGGCGATCGTATTCGTCGCGTCGAGCGTCACCGTTCCCGTCGCATTGGTGCAAGGCGTCGCGCACGTCACGGTCATACTCGCAGCGCCTGTGATCGGCGCGACCGGCTCGTTGAACGTTGCGGTGATGACGGGGTTATCGGTTGGTACATCAGTCGCGCCGCCGAGCGGCGTTTCTGCGATCACCGCGGGAGCAAGCGCCGCGACACCATTCGTTCCGAGGATCTGATCTCTGCTGCACGCCGCGGCCACGACTCCCAGCGCGATGACGATTAACCACGTCCGGAATCGGCGCTGACTCTCAGTAATTAGCATGTGAATTCACCCGTCATTTGAATTGAAACGCAACGTAGCGCGGAGACCGAACATCACGTGATCTGTCGAGAATGTTTGTTCCCGCGCGCATCAATTGACTTGGGTGCAGCGTAAAGTGACGGCATGCAAATGTCTGTGCGTCAGCGAACTCGCAGACGTTCTTTGGTTCGGCACAGGCAAGGATCCGCGTACCGCATACTCACAACTGGGATTGTCGTGTTCGCGGGCGTCATGCATATGGTCCACAATTATTCAGTCACACACTGGCGGACGCGGGGGGCTCGATCGGTTCGCCGCAGCCGTGTCTCGAGGCAGGTGCCGCGCCGAAGATCACCGAACCGCAGACGCTCAGGTTCCACAGCAGCGTGCACGCAGTGCTTACAAGGCCGCTCTCAGATCCCTGATTCCCCTGTAAGCGCCAGCAGCGAGCAGTCTATTGCTGGGAGCGCGCCCTATGGATCGCGAATCGAGTTTTCATCCAGGAGTTGGCGGAGCGCAAGCATCCGAACTCCGGTTGTCAGGCTGATCGTCGAGGATGGCTAATTTCTTGCGGGCAACGACCAGTAGGGCCAATTCCGATAAAAATATTGCCGTTCTAGCCAGCGCTTCCGGCCCCTTCGAGAATTTTCCTGCCAGTACGCCCGACACTTCGTGGATGATCTCTTTGGATATGCAGAGGTTGCCCCGAGCGTCGATGACCGACTCGATGGCACGTTCAGCGTGTCCGCCTGGAATTGCGAAAGCGGATACGAAGATGTTGGTGTCGAATGCTTCTTTCAACGACGACGCAAACGCGGAAGGTCGCGCTCGGACAGCACCCCCCCCCGCGGCGCGAGCACGATTGGACGAATAACCTAGCAGCTCCCTAAACTTACTGCGCAAACGTGACCGCTTTGATTATTTTGCACCTAAGAATGGCTGGTAGTAGAAAATGCCACCAGGTCGCCCCAAGCGCCAGTGCATACACTGGAGTGGCCAGAATTCCTGCGTGAGAATTGCCTGGCTCGATCGTGCTTTACTGTGTTCCGCAGTGCCACAGACAACGGGCGCCACGCGGTCAGTAGTGGAAAATGCGTAGCCGATTAACTCAATGTCGGCACTCATAATGCCGAGGCAGAGGGTTCGAGTCTGTCTCTCACCATCATAAAGAGATTGTGAAGTCCCAAGTCTCGGCAGCGCGTTGCAACGCCCTCCCATCTCATCCTTTGAGATCACCGCAGATCAAAGCGATCTAGGTTCATCACCTTGCTCCAAGCCGCCACAAAGTCGCGCACGAACACCGGCCCCGAGTCGCTGCAGGCGTAGACCTCGGCGACGGCCCGCAGCTGCGAGTTCGAACCGAAGACGAGATCGACGACGGTACCTGTCCACTTGAGCTCGCTGCTTGCGCGATCGCGCCCTTCCAACACGCCTTCATTGCCGGCGGATTTCTGCCACTTCGTGCTCATATCGAGGAGATTCACGAAGAAGTCATTGGTCAATGTCTCGGATCGTTTGGTGAACACACCATGATTGGACCGGCCGACGTTCGCATTCAAGGCGCGCAGGCCACCGACCAGCACCGTCATCTGCGGGGCGGTCAGCGTCATCAGCTGCGCTTTGTCCAACAGCAGTTCAGCGGCCGATACCTCGAGTCCCTCGCGGACGTAGTTGCGGAACCCGTCTGCGATCGGCTCGAGCACCGCGAAAGAATGCACATCGGTGAGCTCTTGCGACGTATCCATGCGACCCGGCGAAAACGGAACCTGCACATCGTGGCCGGCTTTTTTTGCAGCGGCTTCGATGGCCGCACTTCCGCCCAAAACGATCAGGTCAGCCAGCGAAACCTTTTTTCCGCGAGACTGTGTGCGGTTAAAGTCCTCCTGAATCGCCTCCAGCCTTGCCAGCACCTTGGCCAGTTCGGCCGGCTGGTTGGCCGCCCAGTCTTTCTGCGGCGCCAGGCGAATGCGCGCGCCGTTCGCTCCGCCGCGCTTGTCGCTGCCGCGGAATGTGGCTGCCGACGCCCAGGCCGTGCTGACGAGTTGCGAGATCGAAAGTCCGCATCCGAGGATCTTTGACTTCAGCGCGGCGACGTCCTGCTCGTCGATCAATGGGTGATCGACTGCGGGAATCGGGTCCTGCCATAGTGACTGCTCTTTTGGAACGAGCGGCCCAAGATAGCGCGACAACGGGCCCATATCGCGGTGCGTGAGCTTGAACCAGGCCCGTGCGAAGGCGTCCGCGAACTGATTCGGGTTCTCGTGGAAGTGTCGTGAGATCTTTTCGTACGCTGGGTCGAGGCGCAGCGCGAGGTCCGTCGTCAGCATCGCCGGCGCATGACGCTTGGATCGGTCGTGCGCATCGGGCACCGTTCCCGCGCCCGCACCACCCTTTGGCGTCCATTGGTGTGCGCCCGCTGGGCTCTTGGTCAGTTCCCAGTCGTAGCCGAACAAGTTCGAGAAGAAGTTGATGCTCCACGTCGTTGGCGTGCTGGACCAGGTGACTTCCAGGCCGCTGGTGATCGCATCTCCGCCTTTTCCGGTGCCGAACCGGCTTTTCCAGCCTAGGCCCTGCTCCTCAATACTGGCCGCCTCAGGCTCCGGACCAACCTCTGCTGCATTGCCGGCGCCGTGGGTCTTGCCAAACGTGTGACCGCCTGCAATGAGCGCAACGGTCTCTTCGTCATTCATGGCCATGCGCGCGAAGGTCTCACGGATATCGCGAGCCGCGGCGATCGGATCCGGGTTGCCGTTCGGGCCCTCGGGATTGACGTAAATCAGCCCCATTTGCACGGCAGCAAGAGGATTCTCGAGATCCCGGTCGTCCGTGTATCGCTTGTCCTCGAGCCACTTTTTCTCAGAGCCCCAGTAGACGTCCTCCTGCGGCTCCCAAATGTCCTCACGCCCGCCGGCGAAACCGAACGTCTTGAATCCCATCGATTCGAGCGCGACGTTGCCGGCGAGGATCATCAGGTCTGCCCAAGATATTTTCCGGCCATACTTCTGCTTGATAGGCCAGAGCAGCCGGCGCGCCTTGTCGAGGTTGACGTTGTCCGGCCAGCTATTTAAGGGGGCAAAACGCTGGTTGCCGGTTCCTGCACCTCCGCGGCCGTCGCCGGTGCGGTATGTGCCGGCGCTGTGCCATGCCATGCGAATAAACAGCGGTCCGTAGTGACCGAAGTCCGCCGGCCACCAGTCCTGTGAATCGGTCATCAAAGCATGCAGATCGCTCACAACTGCGCTCAGGTCGAGGCTCTTGAACTCCTCGGCGTAGTTGAACCCCTCACCCATGGGGTCGGACTTGGAGGAGTGCTGATGCAGAATGTCCAGCTTCAACTGATTGGGCCACCAGTCTGCGTTCGACGGTGCGCCGGCCACCGTGTTCTTTCGAGCATCGCCCGAGAACGGGCATTTGGATTCAGTGGACATCGTGTTCTCCTCGACCTAATTCGACAGTTGCTATCTGTGAGGGACTTTAAGCTGTGTGATTCCGATCGGTCCAACTCATTGGTTCGATGGGATCGATTGCTGACATCTATTGTCGCGGCTGGTGGCGCCGTAGTATCTCGCACCCGGCCGCCGGCTGTTCTTTCGTCGGATCGACGCCAACGCAGCCTGGGCGCGAGTTGATTGGCAGAGCAAATGCCCCTCGGTTATCTTCGAGGACCAGAGAGTTGGCAGTTCAAGCGACGGTATCCGATCAAATAGGAGGCGGCTCCGGCGGGGCAGCGAGCATTACGGGAATAGTCCCGAAAGCCGCGCCTCTTGGCGCGCGCACCGGTACCTGTAGCAGAAATAAGTCTTGACAGTGTCGAAAATGGCGACTTTGGAATAGCATGCTTGAAGGTCGAGTCATGTTTCATTAAATGGGGAGATGGTCGTGACGGAAAACGTATACAAGGTTATTGAGCTCGTTGGAACCAGTCCGGAATCTTGGGAGAAGGCAACCGCCGCCGCGATCAATCGCGCCAGCAAGACACTGCGGGACCTTAGAGTCGCGGAAGTCGTAAAGCTCGACGTGCAACTCAAGAACGGGAAAGTGGAGGCCTATCGATCACGCATCAGTGTGTCTTTCAAATACGAAAATAGTAAGTAATCGCTAGCCCCGCAAAATTACCGCGTCGCCGCGAGATCATGACGCTGACGGACCAGCGGGACGACTGGATCAAGGCGCAAGTTGAAGGCGGCCACTACTCCAACGATAGCGAATATCTCCGTGATCTCATTCGCCGAGAG
>Ga0187847_10000422_pt1 | contig 48138 bp, 33 predicted proteins | sample June2016WEW_4_10_FD_132458 | JGI IMG/M metagenome (GOLD analysis project Ga0187847, IMG submission 132458) | Peatland microbial communities from SPRUCE experiment site at the Marcell Experimental Forest, Minnesota, USA - June2016WEW_4_10 | ecosystem: Environmental > Terrestrial > Soil >...
CGAGCCTGGGCGTGAGGGTCTTTTCAACCTCACCAAAGGGATACCCTCAACTTTGAGATATGAAGCAGGAACCATTGTTGCAGATGGGAATTTCGTCATTGTGCATGGCCGGTTTTCCGGGTTCGGATCGCCGGTCAACTGGATTGCGGCGGACATTCTTCGCATTGAAGATGGCATCCTAATGGAGCATTGGGACGTCATTCAAGATGAAGCAACCGAGGAGCAATCAAAGAGCAAGGCTCCTATGTTCGGCAGCACCTTTCCAACATATCTGTGAGCCGGTCACTTTAGCCGGCTCAGCACGTAGCGACCAACCCTCTTTCCCATTGGGTTCGTTTCCGTTAGACTGCCGCGGCTTCGGAAGTTTCGAGAGGTTCGGACCATTCGGTTGATGCTAAATCGCCGAGTTATGTTTCCAGCCTTGGCCCGCAGGCGCTCGCGTTCCCCAACTGGCATTCAAAGCCTGAAGCACCGCCGTACACGGTCGAAGAGGTTGCCATACCGCTATTCGTGCTCAGGAACAAGCTCGCGCACGGTGCAGATCTTCGCACAGCAGCGACGGACGAGAAATACCCGGTAGACCTGATGGCGAGAGTCAATCTAACTCCAGGTTCAATAGCCACAACCCATGCGTTACTTCTGAGCGAGGCGGCCTGCTATCTCCTCTGCCAAGTATTGCAGAAGGTCTTGTAAAGGAGAGTATCGTCATAACGCCTTACATAGATAAAATACTCTTCAGGGGGTTCCAAGGATGAGCGAAGAACCGGGCACCTTTCCGAAACCACGCATGCTTAGTATCAGGAAGCATCTCGAAGCGAAGGGGGACAAAGGACCGTTCGCTACCCTCGCGCAGTTCCTCTCACACATCCATGAATCCTCCGCACGATGGCAGCAGGATGATTGGAAACGTAGAGAAGATGATGAGTGCGACGTTCTTAACCCCACCCGGATCGTCGGGCAGGTGTGGTTCCGTGGTCAGAGAGATCCGCAGCATGGTCTCCAGCCCAGTCTCTACCGCGAGGGCACATGGAAGAATCTGTTGAAGGACGAAAACAGCCCGTGCCCTGATGACGACTTTGAAGGCAATTTGTTTTCGGAATTGTTTAACCTTGAGCATGAACTAAGGATTGATTTCACCAGCTTCGGCCACCTCCTGAATGAAGCCAATCATGCAAAGACGCCTATTGATTGGTACTTCCTAATGCAGCATCACGGTCTACCAACACGCTTGCTTGATTGGACAACGAATGCGCTTGCTGCTCTCTTTTTTGCGCTGGAAGACTATAGTAAGAAGGTCGAGCACACAACAGTAGGCGGAGAGCAGCCTTCGGCGGTGATCTCGGTGTGGATGATGGACGCTTATTGGCTCGCCGACAGGTTAAGTGACGATTGGAGCGGCCCAATGCTTGCATGGTCTGAGGACGCTGCAAGGTACGTTCCTCCTCTGGAGACGCTGATTGACAAGATGAACGACTCGCAGGCACTCGTCCCTAGCTACGCAATGCCTATCGAGCCACCCGCTATGCACCCGCGAGTCGCATCTCAGGAAGGGCGATTTGTGATATTCGGAAGGGTGCGAGACCTTCTGGACGAGGAGATTCGCCTGGAGCCACTTGACGATTGCACGAAGATTGAAGAATTGCGGCTGGAGCAAATCAAAATGGAGGTCAACGACGTTGACGATCTCATGCAAGACCTCGCGCAGCTCGGGGTATCGAGGCGCACGCTCTTTCCAGACCTCGCGGGGTTAGCAGATTTCATCCAATGGAAGCATTTCCATAAGGTACGTGGATACAAGTTATAGCCCGGAATCGTCATGGGAGGGTTCTCTGTCGTCTCGACACGTCGGGATCAATCATGCCACAGCGAATCGGCCAGGATCGGTACCGAAATAGCGGCGCAGGCCCCGGACGCCTCCTCGACCCCAACCCAGAGGGTGCTCAGCTTCTCCATACAGGTTGATTCTTTGTGAGAAATATTGGGGCTTCGGTTGTCAGCCTTGATTGTCGGACGCACGGAGCACATCCTCCGCGCGGCGCGCCTCTGGAATTCCGAGTCGAACCAGATGTCCCAGTAGCCGATCTAGTAAGTCAACCTGTGTCTCGTCTGACGCAGGTATACCAACCTTGAGGATTGCCTCTATCAGCGAGCAAAGACGCTGGCCGAAGCTGTACTCGATCCAGAACCTAACGTCACTTCCATACGTCTCAATCCACGCAGTGCCAATCGAGAGCAAAAAATTGAAATGCTCTACGCTTGGAGCGACCTCGATGAGATTCAATGCAACTGATCCAATGAGGGGACAACGACAGTCCAAGGCCAAGGCCTCGAGAATTCCAAGAAACGGAGTAATCCGAGGTATCGCCACTGGGGTTAGGTAGCACTTGGACGGTATAAAGCCACCACTGTCGTTGAAGTAGAACGTCGAGACAGCAGCGGAAATGTGCATCTCCGCAGAATCTTTCCGGATGTCCTTCAGCCGTTTCCAGTCACTCGTGGATTGAATTAAGTTTCTCGCAAGTGTTCGAACCAGTACTGCCATTTCTGGGCTCAGTGCATTCTGGTTGAAAAAGACATGGTCGGCGCTTCGGAGGAATATTCTCAGGTTGTCGAACAGAGTCTCATCCGGCATCCGATCAAAGTAGGACGGAATTACTGCCGCGATTTCATCGAGTGGGGTGCCTGGCAGGCAGGAGGCTGCCAATTTGAAATACTCTTCATTCCATGCAGAAGGTTCGCCGTCGATCTGCTCATCCTTGTCGATTCCACCTCCATTCGCAATCGCCGTCCATTCACGATATTCGGCCACGAATTTCCTTAACCATGGACGAACACCGACATCGAAGAGTTCTTCTGAAGCCTTCAGCCACTGTGAAGCACCGTGGGCTCTAAAATCGAACCGTTGTCTTGGAGGCTCAGCCTGCTCGTCTTCTGGGTTGGACTTTCGGCGGCGGTAGCCATTTCGCAGCGACGGTCTTTCGACCGGGAATTGCGGCCATTGAGGCTCTTCGCCGCCGTTTATGAGCCATCGGACCTCGGAGTCGATACGGGACGCGACGTTCTCCTTGCATTCGATCACCTGCTGCTCCTGCTCGGCTTCGGGAAGTTGCCAGTCTCGACTTGGAGCGATCCTCGCGGTCAACGCGCATCGAAGTATGGCCCGAATTAGCCGCTCGTCTATCTCGGCGAGAGCAGTACTAGCTACTTTGAACCCTGTTGAGGCGGATGGACTGCTGTAGCTGGCCGCTTCGAGGAGGAGTCGAATATTGCCTTCATTAATTCCGTTCCTCAGCAAACAGGCATAACCAACGAACGAGAATGCCTGGGGGTTGAACTGATACTCGGAACGATATCGATACATCTCTCCTTCGCGCTCAGTGAAGCTCTGAGCAAGAGTCTGCCTGATCCAGTTGTCATTCTGTTGCCTCAGAGTTTGGTCGCCGTCGCGAGCAATCAGGAGCGCAACCCGGATGGAGTCTTCTTCCCGTGGCGCAAGCTCGCCAGGCATCCGCTCGTCCTCGCTTGTTCCATCACTCTCAGCGGAGGTTTGGACAAAATCCAATGCCCTCTTAAGGAATTCACTGGTTGATCGCTTGGAATCGTTGTTGGCAGTTTTGATCGCGGCACGCATGGCCTCGTCTGAATGTTGCTCGTTGAACTCCCGTTGCAGGCGTTCCATGTGGTAGGCTTCGGCTGCGGGCATCACGAATTCCTTGCCGGGGACGACTGTGCCATCATTCAGCGTAAGTGAGGTGGCTTGCCAGTTGTGGGGATCGATCATGTTTAAGGCATGGACGACCATGAATGCGGGATCTCCCAGAGTATGGGACTCAGTTGCAGGTCCCAACCTTTCAGCAGACTGCTGGAGAAGAACATGAAGAGGATCGTGCAGTTCGGGTACGGAGGCGTGATGGCCGAGTACTTGATCGAGCATCGCGCGCCGGGATGGACGCTTCTTAAGGTCTTCGTTGCTTACAATCCCAGGCGGCTCCTTTTGCAGCTCTTTCAACCCCAAAATGTCCGGAAACTCTGGTCCATTGTCTCTGACAAATCTGCTGCGATCAAGACAGAGAAGTTCAGGCGAGCCGAGGAAAGGAATTGCGGCTCTTTGAGATTGGGACCAGTGAGACAGAATGAGATCCACCACCGGGAGCAAATACGCTGCCGGTGCCCCCGCATCGCCGATCACATCCTGCAAGATCAACTCGAATGATTCTCTGCTGTCTAAACGCCTCTGTGCCCACGCTTCCAGTGCCATGAGCCCTGATGTAACCAAATATGGGCCGCCGTAGGCTTCCCTCGACCACATATAGGTTCGGACCCAAGGAAAGAACCTCGGGCCGTCTGAAAGTTGAATCGTAATGCCGTCTCTTACTGGAGTTGTGCCCCTGGAAAAAAACGAGATCGAATAGTCCACCAATCGACGAATGAGGCGCAATCCATTTTGTGGCGAATGTATCAGAAGATCATAAAATGGCCCTTGTGCGGGAGAACAAGGCAGGAATTTTCCATCCGTGAAACCAAATGGACCTTCAGGAAGGCCATTATGACGCTGCCTTCCGGGTTGTTCTTCTGGAATCAACGTTGAGAGGGTGAAGTCAACGAGCTCGGCAGGCGCTGCCTGTGCAAGCGAGCCGCGGAACTGAAGTATGCCGATCTTGATTTCGTCGGAGTAGGTTCGCGCCTTAAATGACTCCAGATACTCGGCGGCAAGCAATGGGGCGCGGAAGGCGAATGCGAGAAAGTTGAACCGAAGAGTGTCCTCCAGAGATCTTAGGAGATCGCCTTGGATGCTACCTGAAAACACGCCGGGGTTTTCCCAATGAGGATGTTTCTCTCGATCGAGTTCGATTTCTCGAAGCCAGTGATACATTTGCTCGACCAAGGCCGTCGTCAATCCATCTCCGCCCATAAAACTTAAGCACCAGCCGGAATAGAGCTTGACTACATCCGGGATGGCCTCAGGCGGGAGGTTCGTTTTCAACCGATACACCAACCATGCAATCAAGCGGAACCACGATAGCCCACTTGGGACGTTCATCGAAGACGGGATTGTCTTTTCGTCCAGGCCTGCGGCGGCAAACCGGGCTCTCGCCGGTTCGACATCAAGAGCCATTGTGAGGCGTATCAACTCGCAGAGAAGTGCTGCCTTGTTATAGACCAGGATTGGCGCGACAATATCAAGCACCCGGACACTGGCCTCCGATCGGACTAGCGCCAGCAAAGCGACTCGCCGCCAGCTACCATGGACCTCTTGACTACTCATCGCACCCAAGAGGTTGAGCCACTCATCAGTATCCGTAGCATTCTCGATCTTCATCCGAGCAAGCAGCTCAACGGCCCTGCCAAGATCCGCTGGGGCCGGTTTATTCAGAGGGAGGTCGTTGATTGCCTCCGGAACATCGGAAAGCAAGCAGGCAAGTGCCCATTCGCGGAATACATCATGTCGAAAAACGACCTTGTCAGTCTTCAGCTCGATCAGTGTTTCGTTTCTTACTAAACAGTCGACCGATTCCGCGGAACTCTGGGAAGTGTCGACTGGCTCAGTAGAGATCAACGAATGTTCTGCCAGTGCTTTCAGAAACCTTGCACGCTCGCGTTTGCCATCTGTTTCGCTGCTCCCCGCCTGTCGCCACCATTCTTTGGCCATTTCCGCCTCTGTTCGAGGCAGAGACAAGGAATCTGGGCGTTCTGCAAGCTGCGAAAGCAGGAATAGGTTGCGAATGACATCGCGGGCTGGGTGGTCATCTGTCAGGAGTTGAGTGAGCTGTGGTGCCGAGCTTCTCAGTTCTTCGAGATCGGAGTCGTCGATCTCACCTACTGAAATGGCGGGCGTGCGGCCGAGTTGATCCAGCACGTCGCTTGGCAGCCAGCTCTTTTCAATCGTTCCGAATGTGCGCCGAGCTGTCGTTACAACAACCAAACCGGGTACCGCCGCAGCCTCTCTGACAAGATCTACTACGGTGGGGCGTTCGTCTTCTCTGAAGAAATCGAGGTTGTCTACAAAGATTGCTCCGCTGCCATTCGCGGCGATCTCGGACAGGAGCTCCCGGCATGTTCCGCTGAAATCGAGCGCCAGTCTCATGCCGGCCCATCCCTTTAGGAACGTCCGGTTGGGACTCAGCACGATGATTCGGCCCTGGACTGAAAGCTGTTCCGCAAAATAGCGAAGAATACCGGATTTACCGACACCGGCATCTCCGCGAATGTCAATGTATCTTCCTTTGTCGAGAGACGCCCAAAGCTCCCGCACATATTTCTGTCTACTTAAACGTATCCCTGAAATTCTAGTATCGATGTCGGCTAATGCCTGACGTGAGAATTCGCCCAGCCTTGAAAGCGCGTCCTGGTGTCTTCTTAAGGGAGCAAATTGGAATGAGGCCCCGAGATCCTGCAGAAGCTGTTCACGAGTCCTATCGCCTCCGGTGGCGGCGATCTGGATGGAAAGCTCGACGAGCTGGCACCAGAGGTCGGATGCCCGTTGCTCATGTCCCGGCATGAGGATTCGGACAGCGCGCTCTTTGGCCAGGTCTTCGAAAACTGAACCCTTCGCGGTAAAGTCAAAGACCAATATCTGGAAGCGACGCAGGAGTGCCCACACAGTGTGGTCATCATGGTCCACTCCATTTATCTTCAAGTGGCTCCGGAACGTCGAGACAAAGCGCCTCATGGGCTCGCTCGCCACCTTAGGGAGTTGTAGGCGCCTGTGAAAACTGGCGGCGTCACCCAATTCCCGTGCCCAGGTCAGAACGTCTTGATAGGCACTGTCAATCTGTCGAGAATGGTGCGCGGTAGCGACGGCCAGCTCACGCTTGACGTTCCAAAAGTCCGGATCGCGGACGGCGTCAGATACTTGAACCATCACCGCGGCGAATACTTCATCCGACGGTGTAAAGTCGATGTTGCGTTTTGCCTGGATTTCGAGCGATACGGCGTCTCCAAGGGCGTTGTGTCCGGAAACAATTACGTCGTCTAGTGAGTGACCTTCAGGCGATCCCTGAAGGCGCACGTGATCTGCCGTACATGCCGGGAGCCCTCGACCTTCTGCCCCAGCGAGCAGCGCCAGCAGGTAGTAGGCCCCCACCTGTCCCTCGAAATGCGGTCCAGCAGGACCGCTGGAAGCCGGGCTTGTCATGCACGTCTCTCCACTTCGATAGGCTCCTGGCACGGCGCAGTGTCTTCGGCCTTCTTGCAGTACAGGGATCTTCCTATCGAGACGTTCTCCATGCACTGACGAGGCTAATGCTCCATACAAGGATAAATCCTTCCCCAAGCTAAAACGGGCTAAACCGTTCAATGCTTTAGGCAACAACAATTTGGTAGGTCCTGGAAAACGTTAGGTTCCTAAACGCCGATGTCGCCATCCATAGTAGGGTTGATGGCTCGGACGTTGCTCCATGATGCGTAGCCGACGTGAACAATTCTAGAATCGACGCAACGTCGTGAGCTACCCGCCGACGGGACTTCTTTTGGGCGGCGAGTGTCAGCCGCCGGAGCCAAAACGAAATTGAGCCTTCCAGTCTGTTTCTTCGCCCAATGTCAAACACGCCTCAAAACGCTTGCCCTGTTTAGAAATGAAGCCCTTGAGAACACCGGTCTTGCCCTTCGCGCAGAGTGCCTCAATTTGCTTCGGCGTAAGGGTCTTCTTCGCGATGGTCTCGTTGATGCTGAAGTTGCAGCCCTCGCGATAGCGGCTGCAACCGTAGAAGTTCTGGCCATTGGGCTTTTTGACGACACCTTGCTTGCATTTCGGGCACACGAGCGATCCGGACGGCGGGGCATTCCCTGTCTTCGCTGGCGTTGACCCGTTTGACGCCAGGGCAGGTTGCGGGGCGATGTGCAACTGCGCCAGTTCTTTTTTGAGCTGGCCGTCTATGCCGGAAACCACATTTATGTACTGGGCCTTCCCTTCGGCAATATCGTCGAGCTGCTGCTCAAGGGAGCGCGTGTAGTCGTACTCAAGAAAAGCGAAGTGACCTTTGAGTGCGTCGATGAGCAAGATTCCGAGATTGGTAGCGCTCAATGTCTTCTTTGAATCGTCGATGTAGTTGCGCGTAATGATGTTCTTGAGAATGGCCGGGTAGGTTGAAGGCCGTCCGATTCCTTCGTGCTCCAGCTTCTTAATCAGACTTGCCTGGGTGTAGCCGTTCGGTGGGCGAGTCTGTTTGTTCAGCACGCGGGCGCTGTCGGCGCGGAGCTGGGTGCCCCGTGCGAGGGAAGGGACGCGACCGTTCTCCTCAGATTGCCTCTCCGGGTCGTCCGGGTCGTTCGCATCGGGTTCTTCGGCTGCGTCCTTGGCTGTCAGAGTTCGCCAGCCCGGCTTGATGAGCGTCCGGCCGGTAGCCTTGAAGACGAATGGCTGCGATCCATCCTGAGCAGCGAGTGTAAGGGTGTTCACGCTGTATTCGGCATCCGCAAGCTGAGAAGCTACAGCTCGGGTCCAGATGAGGTCGTAGAGGCTCTTCTGGTCGTTGTCCGCGCCGGCATAACGCTGCTCCAGGTGAGTGGGGCGGATTGCCTCGTGGGCCTCCTGAGCGCTCTCTTTGGACTTCCAGGTGCGCGGTTTGGGCGGCAAGGGCAGGTTGTTGCTGGTCGCGTAGGCCCGAATCTCGGCCAGCGCCTCTGCGGAAAAGTTTTGGCTGTCGGTGCGGTGGTAGGTAATCAACCCCTCTTCAAATAGCCGCTGGGCAATCTGTGCGGTCAGCTCCGGCTTGTATCCAAGCGTCACGCTAGCTGCCTGAAGCAGCGTTGCCGTCGTGAAGGGCGCCGGCGGAGCCTTGGCCGCCGGTTTCGTCGCCGCGCCCGTGACGGCAAAGAGTCTGCATTTCGCTGCTTCTTCCGCCAGCGAAGCATCCAGAATGTATTCCTCGCCCTCCTTGAGGAAAGGGGCTGTATCCCACTGAGCGCGCCATTTTCCGTTGTCGAAGATGGCCTCGGCGCCAAAATGCTTTGTTTCCTTAAATGCGTCTATTTCACGTTGCCGATCGACGACAAGGCGGAGAGCAACACTTTGGACGCGCCCGGCACTCAGCCGGGCAATGCCCGTTTGATTTGAAAGAGCAGGCGATACCTGATAGCCGACGAGGCGATCCGCGCCTCGCCTGGCCTCTTGTGCGTGAATGAGGTTCGTATTGAGCTGTCGCGGAGCTTTAAGGGCAGAACGGATCACGCTCTCGGTGATTGCGTCGAAGGTAACGCGAACGTACCGGCGAGGCTTTAATACCTGCTGCAGGTGCCACGCAATGGCTTCTCCCTCGCGGTCGGGATCTGTGGCGAGATACACCTGCTCGGAGCGTGCGACGCGCTGCCGCAACTGGGAGACAACAGCCTTGCTGCGTTCGAGAATCTGGTATTGGAGCCGGTAGGTCTCCGGCTCAATACCGAATTCGCTTACAGGGAGATCCCGAATGTGTCCAACGCTTGCGGCAACATCCCAGCCACTGCCCAAAATTGCTTTGATCTTCTTGATCTTGTTTGGGCTCTCCACGATCATCAGGTTCATGCGGCTGCCTCTTGCCTAGCGATGCACCGAGAGCATTATGCGAAGGTGGTTTGTGTTGGGCTCTTGAGTTTATAGATGGAGGCAAAATAGGCCACCATTACGCGAAACGTCTTGGAGCGATTGACGCCCCCAAGAACCTCTCCTCCAACCCTCTCCAGTTCATCCGCAATCTCGTGAGTCAAGGGGAATACGAATGCGGTGTCAATACTTTGGAATGGAATGTTCAGCCACTGGTTGTTGTAGAAAGCAACAATCTGCGTCTGAGCGACCTTGGTCTTGAAGTTCATGATGATGTGTTCTGCAAGAGCGTTCTTCTTCCGAATTCCGAGCACAGCAAAAAGCTGATTGAAGTGTGTTTTCGTAAATTTGGAGTCAACAGTGAGCCGGAGCTGGGTGCGCTTTTCAAGCGGTGCGACGATCCTGGACTTGGTACGGGCTCCGGTTTTCTTCGTTGGGGTCATACCGTCTCCTTTGCGTTGTGTAACTTCAGATGTATATTACAGTAATTATATACTATTTAGCAACGACTCCCGCTAGCGAATAGTAATCAAAGGAGTTCCCGAAAGTCACTATAGTGGGTTTGTTGCAATGGGGGAAACGACAGCCACGCTTCCCCCGTTTGCAGGTCTTACCGAAAGCTCCCTGCCGTCGCACACGCGTCGAATGGGAGCGCTCTTGCGGATCGTGCTCCCGCCTCCAAACTGCGCCGCCTCTGGGGTTGGTACGCCGCGTATATCTCCTTGATCCGATTAACCATACCTCTCGGAGCCCGCATGTCTAAGCACGCCTGCGCACGCCGCATCGAGTGGTGTATCTGTGGCCTCTCGGCAATATTCATCATATGAAGAGCCGCGCGAACTGCGAACCGTTCCTCGAACGAGAGACGGTGACCGTCCAGATTCAGAAGGGCGCTCACCATAGTAGAGAATTCAGGGTATTTATGCGGTATGGAAGGTGTGCTCTCCGTTGAGGTTTCATGTATGGCTGCGGGCACCGCTACAGCCAATTGCTCGGTCGAGGCGCACCGGAGGAGGTGAACCGCAGCGATGATTCCGGCCGCCTCTTCCTCTTTCAGAACGGCATTCACGTTGATCTCAAGGAGGACTGTTGCAACGGAAGCCAGGGACTGATGAGCCCGCTGTTGTGCTCTTTGGATGATCCGATAGCACCGAGCCATCTGCGCTTCGATGGCTCCACGTCGTTTGGGCGAATTCGCGCAGGACGTAAGAGTCACTGCGAGCGCTTCGAGTCTTTCCTGCGCTTCCGGTACGGTCATTCTCCCCTCCCTTGATTGTTGATTGCCGATGAGCAAAGCTATAGAACAACTTTCTTTTATATCACATTAATCATGTAATTCGGACCCCGTTAAGGGGTACGAAAGTGTTACTAGTCACTGCCAAAGTCTTCCCTGTATTTACCTTTTATTCTTGGGTTTTGCGTTTCATACAGTTCTGCTGTATTATATGTACGATCTCAGTGAACGGCAACACCATGCACTGTATGAAAATGCGCCAATCGACAATGCCCATACCTCGTGGCTTGGTTTTGAGAGTGTTTGGGCGCTTACCGCGCTTCTTGCGGGCTCGTTTGCTTGCTCGATGGCGCAGTAAGGGCGGGCCGGGAAGACAGCGGGATGGCCCTGCGCCATGTTGGCCATATCGCATCGATCAGGTACTCAGGTTCTATTACGCGTGATGTGTATGAAGTGTCGAAGACTGTTCACCCGTGAAGACTCGCGTTTGGAGAAAGAAAATGAGCGGAGCGTGGCGTAACGTAGCGATGTTTGTCGTTGTTGTGATGCTAGCTAGCGTAGCTGTGTTTGGCCAGATTTCCTACCCCGCCGCCAATGACATCAACGCGATTGCGGGCACTGGCACCATGGGCTACAACGGCACGGGTGGCGCAGCGACGACCACGGATCTATATGAACCCCTCTCCGCTGTGTTTGATGCTTCGGGCAATGTGTGGATCGACGACGGCGCCTTATGTCTTGTACTCGAAGTGTCGGCTTCCACAGGGGACATAAACAGCATTTTAGGCACCGTGCCTTCCGGCGGATACTACTACGACTGCGTTCCAACCTACGGGGTGACTTATGACCCGATGGGCGCAGTCGTCGATGCGTCGGGAAATATGTACTTTATCGACGGCGAAACCTATATTCGCAAACGGACGAGTTCGGGCAGTTTGAGTGTGGTAGCCGGCATTGGAACGGCTGGGCATACCGGCGACGGTGGGGCAGCGACTAGCGCGGAGATCCAGGCCACTAAATTAGCTATTGACTCTTCCGGCAATCTCTTCTTTGTGCAGTATCAATATACGAGTACACGGGGTGGGGACGTGTGCTCCTACGACACTATTCGTGAAGTAACGACCTCGGGAATTATTTCGACCGTTGCTGGTAATGGGACATGTGGGTATACGGGTGATGGTGGGGCGGCGACTGGCGCGGAGATTGAGGCAGGCGGTTTGGCTGTTGATTCTTCAGACAATGTCTACATCACAAACTTGGTGGGCTGTGCACTTCGTAAGGTGGCGGCTTCAAACCATTACATTTCAACGATTGCAGGAAACGGGTCGTGCGGATATTTAGGGGATGGCGGCGCGGCTGTGAGTGCGGAACTGAAGAGCCCGACCGGGGTCGCAGTGGATTCGAGCGGTAACGTCTATGTCGCGGACTACGGCAATTACCGCATCCGAATGATTTCGGCGAGTACGCAGGACATCTCGACCATTGCGGGTGACGGAGCGTTTGGGTGTTCAGGGAATGGCGGCGCCGCCACCAGCGCAGAGTTGGGATATCTTGACACTTTGGCGATTGATGGCTCCGGACACCTGATTCTTACAGATACAGAATGTGCTGATGTGCGCGCAGTGACCCTTGTCAAGCCTACGCCTTCAATCTCTTTGTCCTGCTCGCCGAATCCGATCACTTACGGGGGCGAGACCACAGACTGCACAGTCGATGTCGGGAATGGAGCCACTGGTACGACAACCTGGACGATCAACGGTGGCGCGTGGGCGACAGAGACCTTGAGTGGCGGTACCGCGTCGGCAGGGGGCTTCAATGGGTATGCGGCCGGCTCATACACGATCGGCGTCACCTACAACGGCGACAGCAACAACAATACCGCGAGTACATCGACAACGCTTACGATCAGCATGGCAACACCAAGCGTTTCCGATACGTGCTCTCCGAATCCGATTACCTACGGGGGCAGCAATTCGATCTGCACTGGTTATGCGAGTGACAGCGGTACGGTAACTGGGACACTGTCGTTCACGATCAACGGTTCGCCATGGGCAACGGAAACTCTCTCTTCGGGTTCGGCTACAGCGCCCCAGTTTAGTTCGACATACGGAATAGGTACATACACTGTCGGGGTAGCCTACAGCGGCGACAGCAACAACAATCCGGCTAGCAGTTCGACGACGCTGACGATTGGCAAGGCCGCTCAAACGATCACTTTCCCGGCACCGGCAAGCCCTGTGACCTATGGGGTATCGGCGATCTCTCTGAGCGCAACGGCCAGCTCAGGGCTGGCGGTGACCTTCAGCGTCTCCTCCGGACCTTGCACCGTTTCTGGCAGCACGCTGACGGTCACCGGGGCGGGCACCTGCGTAGTGGCCGCAAATCAGGCAGGTAACGCCGACTACTCAGCGGCAGCTTTGGTGACACAAAGCGTCACCGTGAACGCTGCCGTGCTGACGGTGACTGCGAACAGCACCTCGCGGGTCTACGGGGTTGCGAACCCAGCGTTCAGTTATACGGTGTCGGGGTATGTAAATGGTGACACTTCGAGCGTCGTTGGTGGCTCGGCTGCGGAGACGACGAGTGCAACGAGCACCTCTGCTCCTAGCTCCTACTCGATCACCTTTTCGTCCGAGGCGCTGACAGCAGCTAATTACACCTTCAGTTACGTGAACGGGACACTGACCGTAACCCAAGCGTCTCAAACGATCACGTTCAATGCTCCGGCAAGTCCTGTGACCTACGGTGTCTTGCCTATCTCCCTGAGTGCGACGGCCAGTTCCGGCCTGGCGGTGACCTTCAGCGTCTCCTCCGGACCTTGCACCGTTTCTGGCAGCACGCTGACGGTGATCGGCACGGGCACCTGTGTAGTGGCCGCGAATCAGGCAGGCAACACCGACTACTTGGCGGCGCCTCAAGTGACGCAGAGCGTGACGGTCAATCACGCGGTATTGACCGTGACCGCGAACAGCGCCTCTCGCGTATATGGCGCGGCAAACCCGACATTCAGTTACACAGTCACCGGCTATGTGAACGGTGACACATCGAGCGTCGTTGGCGGCTCGGCTGCGGAGACGACGAGCGCAACGAGCACCTCAGCTCCAGGCTCCTACTCGATCACCTTCTCGTCCGAAGCGCTGACAGCGACCAATTACACGTTCAGCTATGTGAATGGGACGCTGACGGTGAGCCAGGCGTCGCAGACGATCACCTTCATTGCGCCAGCGAGTCCTGTGACCTACGGCGTGTCACCGATCTCTTTAAGCGCGACGGCCAGCTCCGGGCTGGCGGTGACCTTCAGCGTCTCCTCCGGCCCCTGTTCGGCCTCCGGTGCCACGTTGACGGTGACCGGGGCGGGCACCTGTGTTGTGGCTGCGAATCAGGCGGGCAACGCCGACTACGCGGCGGCGGCAGAAGTCTCTCATAGCATCGTTGTCAACCCCGCGATCCTGACGGTGACCGCCAATAATGCGTCGCGCTCTTACGGCGCGGCGAATCCGACATTCAACCAGAGCTATTCGGGGTTCGTGAATGGTGACACATCGAGTGTGTTGAATGGCGCTCCCAGCTTAACCACAACGGCTACGAGTACCTCCGCGCCTGGCACCTACTCGATCACGGCTGCGGTTGGAACGCTGGCGGCGAGCAACTACACCTTCAGTTTGGTCAACGGAACCCTGACCGTGACAGCGGCCACACAGACGATCAGCTTTACGGCTCCCGCAAGCCCGGTGACCTATGGTGTTTCGCCGATCTCTTTGAATGCGACGGCCAGCTCCGGCCTGGCGGTGACCTTCAGCGTTTCATCCGGCCCATGCACAGTGTCTGGAAGCACGCTGACGGTTACAGGGGCGGGTACGTGCGTCGTGGCAGCGAATCAGGCCGGCAACAGTGATTATTCGGCTGCGGCCCAGGTCACGCAAAGCGTGACGGTCAGCCAGGCCGCGCTAACAGTCACGGCGAACAATGCCTCACGGGCCTATGGCGCCACAAATCCGACATTCAATTACACGATTACGGGCTATGTGAATGGCGACACGTCGAGTGTCGTTGGCGGTTCGGCTGCGGAGACGACCAGTGCAACGAGCACTTCTTCCCCAGGATCTTACTCGATCACCTTCTCGTCCGAAGCGCTTACTGCAACCAACTACAACTTCAGCTATGTGAGCGGAACGCTGACCGTGATCCAAGCGTCTCAGACGATCACCTTCAATGCTCCGGCGAGTCCTGTGACATACGGAGTGTCGCCGATCTCTTTGAGTGCGACGACCAGTTCCGGCCTGGCGGTGATCTTCAGTGTGTCCGCCGGCCCTTGCACTCTCTCTGGCAGCACGTTGACGATCTCCGGCGCAGGTAGCTGCGTGGTGACCGCAAATCAGCCGGGCAACAGTGATTATTCGGCTGCGGCCCAGGTGACGCAAAGCGTGACGGTGAATCAGGCTGCGCTGACGGTGACGGCGACCAACGCTGCGCGGTTGTATGGTGCGGCGAATCCGACATTCAGCTACACGGTTAGCGGTTATGTGAACGGCGATACATCGAGCGTTGTTGGCGGTTCAGCTGCGGAGACAACAAGTGCAACGAGCAGTTCTGCTCCTGGCTCCTACTCGATCACCTTCTCTTCCGAGGTATTGACAGCGGCCAATTACACCTTCAGCTACGTCAATGGGACGCTGACCGTGACCCAAGCGTCTCAGACAATCAGCTTTGCGGCTCCCGCAAGCCCGGTGACCTACGGGGTTTCACCAATCTCTTTGAGCGCAACGGCCAGCTCCGGGCTTGCGGTGACCTTCGGCGTCTTGTCGGGTCCCTGCGCGGTCTCGGGCAGCACATTGACGGTGACTGGAGTAGGCACCTGTGTAGTGGCCGCAAATCAGGCGGGAAACACAGACTACTCGGCGGCGGCAACGGTCTCTCACAGCATCGTCGTCACTGCCGCGGTGCTGACGGTGACGGCAAACAACGCTTCGCGGGCTTATGGCGCGGCAAATCCGACATTTACCCCGAGCTATTCGGGGTTCGTGAACGGCGACACGTCGAGTGTCCTGAGTGGTGCTCCCAGCTTAACTACAACGGCCACGAGCACCTCAGCGCCAGGCAGCTACACGATCACCTCTGCGGTCGGAACCCTGGCGGCGAGCAACTACACCTTCGGTTTCGTCAACGGGACCCTGACGGTCAATGCGGCCGTACAAACGATCAGCTTCACGGCTCCAACGAGCCCAGTAACCTACGGAGTGTTGCCTATCACCCTGAGTGCGACGGCCAGCTCCGGGCTGGCTGTCACCTTCAGCGTCTCCTCCGGACCCTGCTCGGTCTCGGGAAGCACGTTGACTGTGACCGGCGCGGGCAGCTGTGTGGTAGCCGCAAATCAGGCGGGTAACGCCGACTACGCGGCCGCTTCTCAGGTGACGCAAAGCGTGACTGTCAATCAGGCCGCTCTAACCGTGACGGCAAGCAGCGCCTCGCGAGCCTACGGCGCAACGAATCCGGCATTGACCTACACGATCACCGGCTATGTGAACGGTGACACGTCGAGCGTGGTCGGCGGCTCGGCTGCGGAGACAACAAGTGCAACAGCCTCGTCAGCTCCTGGGTCCTATGCGATCACCTTTTCTTCCGAGGCGCTGATTGCGACCAACTACACCTTCGGCTATGTAACTGCAACGCTGACGGTGACGCAAGCATCTCAGACGATCACTTTCGCTGCTCCAGCAAGCCCGGTGACGTATGGGGTGTCGCCGATCTCGCTCTCTGCCTCGGCCAGTTCTGGGCTGGCGGTGACTTTCAGTGTGTCGTCTGGATCGTGCTCGGTCTTCGGCGCTACGCTCACGGTGACCGGGGCAGGCACCTGTGTGGTGGCAGCAAATCAGGCAGGCAATGCAGACTACTCGACGGCGGCAACAGCTTCTCACAGCATCGTCGTCAATGCTGCGGTCTTAACGGTGACGGCCAATAACGCCTCACGGGTCTACGGCACCGCAAATCCGACGTTCGCCGCGAGCTTCTTGGGGTTCGTCAACGGCGACACGTGGAGTGTCCTGAGCGGCGCTCCCAGCTTGACTACAACAGCCACGCCGACATCCGCACCTGGCAGCTACACGATCACCTCTGCGGCTGGAACGCTGGCGGCGAGCAACTACACCTTCAGTTTCGCCAACGGGACCCTGACGGTGACTGCGGCCACTCAAACGATCACTTTCACCGCCCCGGTAAGCCCAGTCACCTATGGTGTTTCGCCAATCTCATTGAGCGCGACGGTCAGCTCTGGCCTAGCGGTCACCTTCAGCGTTTCGTCCGGCCCTTGCACGGTCTCCGGTAACACGATGACGGTGGCGGGGGCAGGCACCTGTGTAGTGGCCGCAAATCAGCCCGGCAATGCCGACTACACCGCAGCTCCAGCGGTCCTTCAGAGCTTGGTCATTAACAAAGAGTCCGTGATTGTCAACAGCACGTCTTCGCTGTCTCCCTCCATTTATGGCGACAACGTCGCGTTGACTTTCACATTAATAGGCGGCGGGGTTACTCCAACAGGCACGCTAACCATCAGCGATGGAGCAAATCCGCTTGCCACGATCTCGCTCGATGCGGGTATCGCAACCTACAACACATCTGCACTGATCGCAGGAAAGCACACTCTAACCGCGGTCTACAGCGGAGACAACAACTATCAGTGAGCGCACCCACGGCAACTGCCGGGGGCGCTGTATTGACCCGGCTGCCATTCCAACAAACGCAACTCAACCGAAAGAGGACGACAGCCGACCATGAAACCCAGTCAGAGAATTGCGAGTCTTGCACTTCTGTTGGCCGGTGGCCCTGCGATGCTTTTCGCGCAGTCAACCGGCACGATCACACAAACCGTCAACCATAGAAATACAATCGGTGTTCTTTCTGCGACGCCGAACGGCACCATCACCGCCGGGAATCCTATCGCCTTCACCTACATTCTGAACACTGCCGGTACTCCGGCCCCTACGACAGAGACGGTGCAGTTCTACGACGGCACCACGGCATTGGGCACTCCCCAAACTATTGGGCTGATCCCGGCAGCCAATTTGCTCCCCTACTCGCAAGTCAACACAGGGCAAGGATGGACTACTTCCGGGACCGCCCCGACAGTAGCCTCCCTGACCGCCAATGGCCCGGACGGCAGTACCAATACAGCCACCGCCTTGACATTTGTGAATGCGACCTCGACGGTACTCTATGCAGTTCCGGGAACGACCAACTACGCCAATCAGCAAGTGACTTTCTCGATCTGGGCGCAGTCCGCAACTCCGACGACACTCAATCTCATCGTTCAGGACAGCCCCTTTGTGGCTGCGAATAAATCCGCGCCTTGCTCAGTTACCTCTACGTGGCAACGATGCACGCTGACCTACACCTTTCCGGCGAATGCCGGCACTGGTTTTGCCGTTTCGCTGACCTCATCGAATTTTGGCGTGCCTATCAATCTCTGGGGTGCGCAGTTTGAACAAGCCGGCCAGGCAGGACCGTACGTTTCCACGATTGGAACCGCGAGGCCGACCGGCGCACAAGCCGGGACCGTCGCGTTCTCCTGGAGCCAATTTCAGACCGGGGTTCATACGGTCACGGTGCAGTATCCGGGAGATGCGAACTTCGTGGGATCGACCTCGAATGCTGTAGTCCTCACGGCTCAGCAGGAGATCCCGAAGATTGTTTTGACCGATTCACCGGCGGGTACGAGCGTCTATGGCCAAGCTGTGACGCTGACTGCGCAGTTGTCGGATCAGGATAACGATGACAACTGGATTCCGACCGGAACGGTAACCTTCTACGACGGGACCACGGTGATCGGCTCTGGAACGCTGAACGCGTCGGGACAAGCCTCCATCACGCTCGTTGGCCCGACCTCGCTGGTTGTGGGTTCCCACTCGCTGACGGTCCAGTATAGCGGCGATGAAGATTTCAGCGCCCTCACCTCCGGACCCATTGTCCACGTAGTAACGAAGGCCAGTTCGAGCAGCGTGGTGACAACTACGGTTACCAGTTCGCTCAACCCGTCCGTCTATGGCGATTCCGTCACGCTGAGCATCAATGTTTCGTCCTCTGTCGGCATCCAGCCCACCGGCTCGGTGACGGTCGTCGATGGAAGCACCACGCTCGGCACATTGACGCTCAACGCCTCCGGCAACGCAACCATCACTATCCCAACCTTTACGGCAGGGACGCACAACATCGTTGTCACGTATTCGGGCGACAGCAACTACAACTAACCAACAAAGGGCGCTGCCGGACTCTCCTGTCTGGCAGCGCCAACCGTGTGATCGAGAGTGGATAGGATTCGAAGACGATTGGGAGTTCGATGATGAGACGCATTCTTATTGATGTTGGCCTGTTGTTCGCGGCGTTGTCTGTCATGCCGCTGTCGCTCGATGCACAAAAGAGCGTCTCTTACCGGCAGGTTGTCGAACAGGCGAGCACCATAACTCTGGTTTCGTCGTCCGTCAATCCGTCGCCAAACAATTCGACGGTCGCTTTCGCAGCTCATGTCACCGGAGTGCTTGCCGGTATACCAACCGGCACCGTAGCATTCAGCGCCACCCAGGAGTCTGGCCAGGTTGCCACAGCCACGCTTCCCTTGGACGCTTCGGGTAACGCGACCTGGACAATCTCTCTTCAATCCGGTCAGTACGGAATCACAGCACTGTATAGCGGTGACACCGATTATCTCTCGTCCGTATCTACGACTCTTTCTCAGATCGTCGAAGGGCCTCCCGATTTCACAATCAGTCTTCCATCGACAATGACCGTCGTTCAGGGGGCATCCGGCACGGCGACTGTCTCGGTCACCTCTCTCAACGGATTTGCAGGCACGATCCAGTTGCAATGCACCGGTGTACCAGACGAGAGTTCGTGCAACTTCACACAGGACTCGATCACCATCCCCGCGTCGGCGACAGCCTCGGTATCGAGCGCGGTTGCAACCACGTTGACTGTGACCACAGCAGGGACGACGGTCACAACGCTTGGGGTTCTGGGTTTGTTGTTCGGGTGGGGTTCCTGCTCGCGTAAAAAGCTGCGTCATCGCTTCGTGATCTGGATTGGACTTGCGGAGCTTTTGATGGGGATAGCAGGCTGCGCGGGTCCCAATCGCTACGTGCAATCCAGCGGAACTCCGCCGGGGTACTACTCTCTGACAGTTGTAGCAAAGTCAGGCTCAATCACTCATTCAAGCACGATGACGTTGCATGTAGTTGCGAAATAGGCGCATCGCTGAAAAGAAAGGGCGGCATTATGAAAATGAGGCTGTATCTGGCAACGATCATCCTGGGTGTCTCGTTTGCCGGCATTTCGCTCTTCGCTCAAGCGCGGCATGAGGTCAAATACGACTGGGCTCCGGACCAACTGGCAGCTACGTTTATGTACACAGTCGATGACTACTCTCTGCAAGTGACTCCGACGAATCTTGAGAGAACTCGCCTCGGCGGTGGCAGCGTCGAATACGCATCGCGCCATTTCTATCCCTGGGAGCTCGTCGGATCTGCCCAATACTCCAGCGGTCAACCTCTGGGGCAGAAGCTCATCTCTGCGGGCGGAGGCGCGGGATACTGCCGAAGTTTCAAGCACTGGACTCCCTATGCCCGCGTTCTCGGCGGCATGGCTCGGACCAGCTCCAACGATCAGATGTATCTCTATGCAGCCCCGAAATTGGGCCTCGCGTTCAACACAAGTGTTGGCGCCGATTACCAGCTCACGCCACGATGGGGAATCCGCGGAATGCAATTGCAAAATGAATATTTGCCGTTTGGATCGCGCGGCTCGGTGTATTGGTCCATCGGTACGGGAATCACCTACCACTTTCGTCCTTGAGGAGAGGTCATGCGAAGGAAAGGAATCGCTCAGTTCTTTGCGGCTTGGATGTTGCTCGCCGCATGTGTCGAGTGTGTTTATGCGCAGACGCAGGACCCACTCATCGTCCGGATGGCCGCGAACGAGAATGCGATGCTGGCCCGCATCGGCAAACAAGCTCCACTAGTCGAAACATATTTGCAGGTGGTGGCCAGGAATGGCGAAAGTCCGGTTTCGGATCGGTACTATCTGCACCGGATCGACCTTGGCAGTGCGATCCGGGAGACCATGTACGATCAACCAGAACGGCAACGCTCAAAGCTGTCAAATGTGTGGAAGTTCGCGGGCCTGTCGGTACGCCGCGCTCCCATATCGTTCAACTCCTCGGGATTCGTCGAAATGCTTTCTCCCGACATCCACGGGTTTGACCCCGGCAAATTTAAGTTTGAGTTCCTTCACAACGAGTTCATCGGCAATGTGAAGGCCGCCGTCTACGATGTTTTCCCCGCGAAGGCTGGTTATTTTCGCGGTCGGTTCTGGATTGACGAGCACGGTAACCTGGTCCGTTTTACAGGAGTTTTCGCCGGCAACGGTTCCGGGTCTCATCCCCTATACCTGCATTTCGATTCATGGCGATTGAACGTCAAGCCGGGAGTCTGGCTACCGGCAGCCATCTACGTCGAGGAACCTGTGCCGGAAGGAATTGTGCATGGCCAGATACGCATCTGGGGCTACGGCCTTGACGCCCGGCTTCTCGATCCGCTGTCTTCGGTCACAGTCTCCGTGGACAATGCCGTGGATCGCAGCGGCGACGGAACAGACATGGACCCGTTGGCGTCGCTGCAGGCGTGGAAAGATCTCGCCGCAAGCAACATCCTCGACAAGTTGGAACGCGCCGGTATTCTCGCCCCGCACAGCAGCTTCGATAGTGTTCTCGATCAGATTGTGGTCAACCTGAGCGTTCCGAACGATCTGACATTCGCAGAACCCGTCCATTGCCGCGTCATGCTAACCACGCCCATCGAAGCGACAACTGTGGGCAACACAATCCTCATCAGCAAAGGTCTCATCGAAACGCTTCCCAACGAGGAAGCGATCGCTTCGGTGGTCGCATTCGAGCTCGCCCACGTAATTCAAAGCAACACGGTGGACACACGCTACTCCTTTGCGGACAGAACGATGTTCCCAGACCGGAAAGTGAGTAAGGACCTCTACCTCGCGCATTCGGGCAAGGAAGATGAGAAGGCGGCAGAAGTCGCCATAAACCTTATTAAGAAGAGCATGTACGGGGATAAGCTGGGAGGCATCGGCTTGTACTACCAACAAATGGCCCTGGGGATTGGAAAGCTAAATGGGCTGTATAGGCCGGAAACGGGAGATTCGTTGATCTCACCGGCTGGGAAGCCGTGGCTGCTCGCGCAGCTCGCTGAGAAAAGTCCTAGGCTCGAACCGGGAAACCCGCTCCAGCTCGCAGCTTTGCCGCTCGGCTCAAACCTGGTTGTCGATCCCTGGACCGGGGAAGTTCGGCTGAGCGACGCGCCCCGCGTGATGCCTCAGACGGCCAGTGAAAAGCGGCCGTTTGAAGTTGTGCCCGTGTACTTTCGGCTGCGGGTTGCTCCGGAGGTCGCTCTCGGCACTGGAAACGCTGACACGGTGACGGTTGCCGTCCGGTGATTGGTGTGCTTTGGGCTAGAGCGACAGAAGGCCGGCCCCGGACCGGCCTTCTGCGTCTCTGTCTCTTTGTTTCGGCTGGCTCGTAGCCGTTCACTTGATGGCTGCGACCTGAGTATTGCGGTCCTTGAGCCATGCAGTGACCTGGTTACGCGCAACGGTATCATCCGATGTGTTGAGGATCACCCGCGCTAGAGTATCCGCAACGATGAACTCCGGCTCCGGCGTTGCCTTCGTGGGATGAATGAGCGCCCATCCCCGGATGTACGATACCCTCTTCGTCGTATCGACAGAGGCGCCGGAGGTGGGTGTCACGCTGAAGTAGTCAAACCCCTTCTTGGCTGTCCCGGTCGCGTGGACAACATCCTTCCACGTCTTCTCGTCGCAGACAATGTAGAAGGTCCAATTGGTGGGCCGAGGGAGTTGGTTGGCAATGGACGCAAACGCGTCCACTTCAGTCCGGCAGACCGCTGTTGCTTTGTCGGTAGCTGTCTCGTGCGAGACCATGATGACGTGGCTAGGCTGCGCCAGGGTTACGAGTGGAGTCAGAACAACAAAAGCGAAAGCGATAAGGCAATTATGACGGGTCATGGTAGCGTTCTTCTTACATTGGCTACATTGTTGTTATCGGCCAAACAAGTCGTAAGATCAGCATTTACAGCAAGTTGGCAGTTACTTACGGTAGGTGCAGTTACGGCCTAAACTCGGTCTGCGGCCTTGTTTTCCCAGCGCCGAGCGCGCGCTGACGGATGATTGCCTTGGAAGATGGTTTTGCCTTTGGCTGCATCAACTGAGGCGGCTTCACCGGCGCGGTAGCGTGCTTTGAGGGAATGCAGGCGCCTATCAGCAAAATGCCGATCAGCACGGGCATCCAAATGGCGCGCACGATAGTTCTGGACCGTAGCGAATTGAAGAAAATCTGTAGGGCGGTCATGCTGGAGTCCTCTCCGAAGGGGGCGATCCGAAATCCCCCTTCACAGCTAGCTGAGGGGGTTGAGGAGCGCCCAGGGGAGGACGCTCGCGTCGTGGGGGCGGCTTGAGGGGAACGACGCAAAGCAACCGAAGTGACAGCGCCTTTTGCTGGCACGCCGGGTGCAGTCGATTCCCGGCCCGAAAGGGCAAGCCGGCCGCACAGAGCGACCAGACCGCCTACAAGACTCAATTGCATTCGGTCTTGGAGATGCGCCGGATGTTGCCCGTGTTCGAGATTGCTTGGCGCTATTCTGCATTACGGCTGCTGCCGTCGAAGATGGCCATGGCGCAATCAGGACTGGATCAAGAACCATCGAGTCGTAGAAGATGAAGGTCACTGTCTCGTTCATAGATTCTTCCCAGTTCTTCTCGCTATCGTCTGTTCAACAAGAAAAGGGGCCGATGGCCCCTTTTCTGCTGCTGCGCGGGTTGCTAGAACGGCGAATCGTCGGTTAGCTCGGTGCCGTTGTCGGCCTCTACCGAAATCGGGGCGGTCCCGTTGTCGCTAGCCGGGTCTGGTGGTGCTTCATTGGGCGAGGAGGCCGGCCGGCGGCTGAGCAGGGTGAAGCTGTCGATGACGACCTGGGTAAAGTTGTGCTGCACATTGTCGTTGTCGGTCCACCGCCTGTATGCGAGGTGACCGACCACATGGAGCGGATTGCCTTTCTTGACGAACTTCTTGATGACGTCAGCGGGCTTTTCTCCGTACATGACGAGGTTGTGCCAAGCGGTGGTCTCTTTCACTTCTCCTGTGCTTTTGTCCACATACTGGCTGTTGGTCGCCAGGGTAAAGCGAGCGACGGGAGTCCCGTTAGTCGTGTACTGGATCTTCGGATCGATTCCGACGTTGCCCAGCAATATAGTGAGATTGACTGAACCGGCCATAAGGCGTTGTTTCCTTTCTGATTGGGTTCGTGGAGGTTGAAGTTTTGCGGCCAGCGAGTTTAGGCCGTCAGGGAAACGTGTTCGTCTTGAAGTTCATTCGTACCGCCCGCAAGCTGGCAGTTGAAACAGTGCGTGAGGTAGGACAACACCGTTTCGGCGTCCTGACCGAGGAGGGTTAAGCTGCGAACGCGGTCGTCGTCCTGGTGAGTGATGAAAAGGCCGGCAATAAGACCGCCAGTCTGTTGCAAAAACTCCAAGAGATCGGAACGGCTTGGCGAGTTGTAACCGGCGAGAAAATCTATGACGGTCCTCGCCAGCTCGTCGGCAAAAACGAATGTTGTGGTGATGCAAGGTCCTTCACTCTTACCGAAATCGGCACCCGCTGGAGCGGGGGCGCTGATAGTGAGTTCAACGCGCACAGTGGAGGACTTTGGAGGATCGGGCTTGAGCTTTGCAACTTTGCAGAATTGCAAAATAGTGAAAACTACGAGTGCGTACAGCAGGCAAATTGTGCCGAATACCACGAGAGAAAAAAGCGTTATGTGATGCATTCTGTCCTCCTGGATCTGGAGCGAGAGCGCAACCGTGATGGGTGTCGAGTATCGCCAGTGCCACCGACGCCACGAACTCTTTGGAAAGCAAACCGATTCCATGAAGTTCATGGATGATCTGAAATACGGCAACAGTGGTTCCAGAGAGCTCGATCGTTTGGATCATTGCGCCATCGCGCGACCATACTACTGCATATTACATCATTTATGTATTATTGTAATGTGACTATGGTTTGGCCAGGTCCCGCATGGACATAGAAGATGAGTGGGTATAAAATGTTCTATAGTGTTGATTCTAAATATCATGCATTAAACAACTTTGATCCTTAGATAGGATAGGCCCCCTTTCGCTCTGTTGTACTTAAATTGCCAAAAGCAAGCGTAGCCTATGGACAAGGCTACATCTTGAGAAGGCGTTGTGTTAGCTGAAAAGCTGTGCTGAGGCGGCTTTCGAGGATATGTTTACTGAAACAAGCGCCTCGCACAGCGATCTGAACGCCTAGCGCGAATGGTACCGCTCAGTGAGTCCGCCAATGGTCATGTTGTCAGAAATTACGTCGTGCGGAATCAACGCATATTGCCATGGCTTTTCACCAGTGGTGGCCGCATACTCACTGGCGAGCGCACACCACTTCACACCAACATCGCGTTTGGCCTTTACTTGTTCATCTTCCATTTCGTTGGCGGCTTTGGGTTCAAGCATGTAGATGCAATCCCGCCCCTCTGCCACAAAATCGGGCTGGTACTCAAGATGATCCAGACCCCATTTGTAGAAGAGTTGGAACTGACCTTTGCGCGGCTTGAACCATTTGAACTCCTCGCGTTCGAGGATCACCGCCAACCGGCGCTCAGGGTCGGACTGAAACTTCTCTACTGAGTACAGACAATGGGAGAAACCTCCGAAAAGGTACTTCGTCATGTTGCTCTTGTCCGAGGGCGAATAGCGATAGTCGAGAACGGCGTCGTTGGCCGACACCGTGTAGGCGCTCGGCTTCAGTTCCGTGAAGCCAGCATTGATCTTGGTCTCGTAGCCGCTAGTCTCCTCCCAGAAGTGCTCCTGCATCTGGGAGTGGATGAACCGGGCGATCTCGCGCTGATGGTAGCGGAGCACTTTTCCCGTCTCGCTCTCAGAGAGGTAGCTTTCAAAGTGCGCCACGGTTTGCGTAGCAAGGTCGTAGAGCAAGTCGGCATGGTTATCGTAGGAGATGTCGTCGAAGTCCACCAGGCCGCTGACGATGTAGTTTTCGAGTCTCTTCTCTTCAACGCCTCCGACTCCAACGGAAATCAACTGTCGCTTGCCCGTGCGGAGATACTGACTCCATAGCTCCTCAGAGGGAACCGGATAGCGCAACGTCTCCAACTTCAGGTCGAACGGCTTGAAGCCAGACTTCACCACGCCAGTTGGGACAACCTGAATGCGGGGGATGGTGATGGTCTGCTGCTGGACCAGCTCGGTCGTCTTGGCAACTACCGCAGCAAAGTTGGGCTGTTCCGTGACACCTTCCAGTTCCAACTGTGCCGGTCGAAACTGCTCTTGTACTGCCTTGACAATCTCAGCTTGAATCGCGGGCTCGCTCAATGCGGCAAGTGACGGCGCTCTCTGCGGCTGGCTTTCCAGGCTCTTGATGACGGTGTATGCAAGCTGAGCGACGCGCTGCTCTTCGGGTTTGGCAAAGATGGGCACAATATCCGCTCCGGCAAGTGTGGTGCTGCTCGTCGTCTGCGTAGGAACGATGCCCAGTTTGGTCGCAAGCTGCGACTGCGAGACGACTGTTCTAGTCTTCTGCTCCAACTCGCTCGCATCGATCACGATAGCCTTCAGGTGAATCTGCGAGTCGGGCCTGTTGGCTTCATCGACGATCTCCTGAAAGCGGTCATGGGAGACGATGCTCAGAGTATCAACCGCCTCTACTCCGGTTCGTTTCCCATAGGGGAGGCGGAGTCCGCGCCCGATAGACTGCTCAATCAGAGTGCGGGCATTCGCGGCGCGCAATGGAACAATAGTGTAGAGGTTGGTCACATCCCAACCTTCCTTCAGCATATTGACGTGGATGACGATCTCGGTTGGCTCGTCGGTATGTTCCACCTTCAGGAGCCGCTCGATCATCTCTTCCTCTTCCGCGCCGGTCCTGCTCGAATCGACCTGGATCACTCTGCCTTTGTAATTGCCCGCGAAGAACTGTTCCGATTCGATCAGTTCAAGCAACTGCTTGGCGTGAGTCGTATCGCGGGCGATAACCAACGCGAATGGCTTCACGATTTCACGCGAGTATTCGCGGGCGTAGGTCTCCAACTGCACCTTAACGCTCTCGTGCAAGCGGACGGCGTCTTCCAACTTTATGCGTTCAATCTCGTCCGTTGACATGCCGGCTGGATTGAAGTCTTTCCGGGTGACGACAGCGGGTTCTTTTACGAAGCCGTCGGCCATCGCCCGGCCCAATGGGTAGTCGAGGATTACGTTCTGAAACGCGACCGGCCCTCGTGAAGATTCCACGAATGGCGTTGCAGTAAGTTCCAGGCCCAACACGGGCTTCAATTCATTGATGGCGCGTGCGCCGGAGGTTGCTCTATAGCGATGTGATTCGTCCATCAACAGGACGAGGTCCGGCAGGCCGGCCAGATACTCGAAGTAGCTCTCGCCGATGTATTCAGAAAGTCGTTTGATCCGCGGCGATTTTCCGCCGCGCACCTCGGAGTTGATTTTTGAAATGTTGAAGATGTTGATCTTGCAGCGGAGCGTGATGTCGAAAAGCGTGCCGGCCATCGACTCGTAGTTGTCGCCGGTGATGATGGCCGGGCTGTCCATTGCAAATTCAGATATACCCTTGAAAACGTACTTCGGGGTATTGGGAGTGAAGTCGGCAATCAGCTTGTTGTAGATCGTAAGATTCGGCGCCAGAACAAAGAAGTTGTTGATCCCGTGCGCCAGGTGCAAATAGCTGACGAAGGCTCCCATGAGCCGCGTCTTGCCAACGCCGGTTGCGAGGGCAAAGCACAGTGAGGGAAAGTCGCGCTCGAAGTTGGCGACGGACGGAAACTCCGAGTGAATGGCCGCGAGGGCAGCATCCACATCAGTGCCTTTTCTCGGAGGTGCAATCTCTGTCACGCGGTCAAGAATTTCCAGGGACTCGCGCTGTGGTGGGCGAAGGCTCAAACGTCCGGCGATGGCGTTCACATGGCGGTTCATTGGCCCTCCTCCTCACCGAACAATCCTTGTTGGCCCATCTTTGGCGGCGCTTTCGGCAGATTGTCAACTTGGAGGCTGTAGTCGTCGTGACCCCATTCGCAGCGAGAGAGTACCTGCTTGGGAATCTTCTTGACTGTCAGATTTGGGTAGCGGTCTGCCCTGCCGCGAAAAGCCGTGCAAAGCACGAGCAGCGTCCTGTCTTGTCCTACCTCATCGCTCAACTGCTGGAGTTGATCGTGATTCAGTTGAGCAGTCGTCACATATAGAAAGTCTTGCTCCGTGGAGCGGCCCTGCTGCCAGTAGACGGAATCGCTGGGCGCGTAGATGAAGCCTTCCAGCTTGCAGAGTGCCTCGGCAAGCATCGCGGCATTGTATTCCTTGCTTATAACCCAATTGCCCCATTTGTCTTCCTTTAGCAGGGATGGTGCAATGCGGTAATAGCGGAAGCCACCGCCTCCCTTCCAATCGACGGCCTTGGTGACGCCGCCTTCGTCTTCACCGTCAATGACCTTTTTCAGACGCGGGAGAATGTGTGTATGACAGTGCTCGCCAAGCTCGACCATGATCCAGCGGCGGCCCATTTTGTGTGCAACGGCTCCGGTAGTGCCGGAGCCAGCGAAGGAATCAAGGATAACGTCACCTGGTCCTGAACTAAGCTGGATAATTCGTGAGAGAAGTTTTTCAGGTTTAGGCGTCGAAAAGACATTGACGGAACTAAACGCTGATACTTCTCGTTTTGCATCTTGGTTGTCACCCACTTCTGACCTTAGCCAGACAGTTGTACAGACGATTCCTTCCTGTACTTCAGAGAGAAACCGCTTGATTCGTGGGACGTTATTTCCATTCTCGCCAAACCAGATTCTGTTGTCGGCTCTCAATTCAGCATAACGAGTCGGAGAGGCACCCCAACATCTTCCGTTTGTAGGCTTGAGCTTGCGCCCCGAAGGAGTCACAATCTCGAAGATATTCTCACTGAAACCAGTTCGCGCAAACTGTGCCCCGCGCTGGCCTCCCGTCAAGCTGATTGTAAAATCACCGGATGTCCAAGGACCGCGAGGGTCGTTGTCCGGATTGGAATAGCGCGCATCTGCATCATCGGTTCTGGGAAGTAAATTTGGTCGCCAGTTGTCTTTTTGCTTAGCGTACACAAGAACATGATCGTGGCTATCAGAAAGCCATACGCTGTTTGCCTGGGGAGAGGACTTCTTCTGCCACATTACATTGGAGACAAAATTCCCTCTTCCAAATACTTCGTCACACAGAACTTTCAGGTAGTGCGCTTCGTTGTCGTCAATCGTAATCCAGAGAGAGCCGTCGTCAGAAAGCAATCGCCGAATCAATTCCAGTCGGTCTCGCATGAGCGACAACCAAATTGAGTGCTCCACTCCGTCGTCATAATGGGTAAAGGCGGAGCCGGTGTTGTACGGCGGGTCGATGAAGACGCACTTCACCTTACCAGCGAACTCCTGCTCCAGCGCTTTGAGCGCGAGCAGGTTGTCGCCAAAGATGAGCCGGTTGTCGAAGATGTCCTTCTTCGACACGCGATGCGCAGCGTGATACGACTTCTCCGGCTCTTCAAGCAGGATGCGCGGCTCCAGCTTTGGCCGGTTCTCCTTGCCAATCCATGTCAATTCAAGTTTCTGTTTTTTGCTCATGCAAGATTCCCAATCTGCGGTGCCTTCGATACCAAATAGTTGAACAGGTCAACCGGGTACGGCTGCGTCACGTTCTGTTGTGCCTTCTTGTGGTTCACCACAGCGTCGGCAGTAAGGCCGTAGTGTCGGATCGCAATCCGTTCGAGCAGAGGGATCGTCTCTCCCTGATTTCGGCAAATTGCCAAAGGGCCTCGGGCGAACTTGTTTATCTCGTCAAGACTGATGTCCCGTAGGTCATCAAATGGCTTGCTAAGATCTGTAAGGAGCTTTGCATCTGCGATTAGGCCCGAGCCTTCGGCGGCATCACGGGTTTGCTTCGAAAGAATCCAAGCTACAACGAAATTCACATGCTTGTAGACTGTTCGAGTATGGCCCCACGACGTAAATTCCTCCACCGTCATTCTTGTCTGGAGATACCTATTCACTCGCACAGCGTTCGCCAACCTCAACCCCGTCAAATGGGAATTGAATAGCGCCTGATAAGGTGGCTTTTCAGTATCGAGCAGAAGTCCAGGTTCTTTCTTTACCCACACAACGAAGCGAGGATCGCTATGGAACATGGCAAGTGCCTGTACCGCCTCATCCAACCGAATCCGCGTCGCATCGTTGGTCGTGTCCGGTGCGGCGGCCTGGTAAGAGTATGTCAGTCCGAAATGGGCGACTTCACGACGCAATCGTTCCTGCTCATCATCGAGCGCCGCGAAATTGGCGAGTGTAACTTGGTTCTGATGATTTCGAGCGCGTGTGACGGACTTCCCGAATTCCTTGTTTGCACTCTCCTTGACGATTGTCAGGAGCACCTTTGCCTTCGAGATGTCACTGTTCGGATTATCGCTGCAAAAGCGTGCTGATGTTGCGATGGTCTGAGCCCCATTGATTACAGAGACGCCCCGCATCTTGAGACGCTGCCCGCCGCCCTTGGGTCCCTTTGGCTCTATGGTATCGGCGAGCATTGTGACTCCATTGTTCAGGTAGAAGAACATATCCGGTTGCGTTTCCAACGTCTCCCGGATGGCAATGTTCACCTCCGTCTTGTGCCCGAGGTAGGTCCTGATATTTCGCGCATACAATGCGGTGCCATAGTCGCTATGGAGTTTCACTAGGTCTCCGAGCTTAATCTGTCCAAAGTAGGTCTGACGCGGCTCATCCACACTGCGATACTTTTGGAGTGTCAGCGTACAATCAACCTTCGCCAGCGCCTTCGACACGAGCAAAAAATCAATTGCGCAAGCCTCGTTGAAGTCGTGGTAGTTCTTTTCAAGACGCTCGTCTTCTGGTTCTTCTTCTGAGAGCAGAGCCATCAGAGCATTCTTGGCATTCTGACTGATTCCTGAGCCTATGTGTGCGATGACAAGAGCGATATGGTTACAGTTGTCCAGCGCGCCCTCAATCTCAACTTTTCGGCTCTGCACGTGCGCGTTGAAGCCATCAAATTCTTGCCTGACGATCTTCCGGACCCCTTGGCAAAACTTCAGAGCTTCGGCCAGCTCAAAGCTCGCGGTTGGTTTTAGCTTTCCCTGAACCAGATAAAGTGTCTCTGTGGAGGCATGATAGTAGACAGCATCGATTCCATAGTCGTCGAAGTCGTCCACAACTGCCTTGGCAGCATCAGACGGAGAGATGCCACAAAGACCGCTTAGAGCGAATGCGCTGAAGGCGCGAGACAGGTTCTTCGTGGCTTGCTCTCCCAGTGCCTTGTTGGTGGGCAAGAGCGCCGGGAGATGCGAAATGTATGTGGCTTCTAATGCCTTCTGAAGCATTGCAAAATGCTGGGCGTCCAAGGCAGTTTCCTCAAGTGCATCTGGGTTACGGTACGCCAGGCTCTAAGCGAGGCTCCAGTGGATGATGAAAAGTTGATCCTGATCCATCCGTTGTGTGAGCTTGGCTTCAATCTGTGCAATCAGGGTATCGCGCTGCTTATCGACGGCATCCTGCGCATCAAATAGAGCGCGTCGTTTGTCGTTGCGTTGCGACTCCAAGGCGCGAATCTGCTTTTGAACCCCGAGTTTGTCCTGCAACGTCAGAGCGGATACTGCAGCCCGGCGCGCTTCCTTGATTTCACGTTCAAGATCCTTGATCTCGCGTTCTAGTCCGAGCTTCAGGTCGTCTGCCCAGCCGTCGAGTTTGTCTGCCTCAGCAGCGAAGAAACTCAGGTTCCGCTCTGTGATTTCCTTTTGGATCGCGCTTTGCCTTTCGTCAGTCCGGCCCTTCAACGTCTCAGTGATTGCCTTAGGCGGCTCTAGCGAAGCCTCTACGTTACCCGGCAAACCAAAAAGGCGCGAAACTGTCTCCTGGTCCAGCGCAATGCCCAAGTCGGTCATCCCCGAGAAAATCAGGTGATCTTCGGCCTGGTCAAGCGCCTCGACTGAAAGCAGGGCGAGACTGAGCCAGCCGGAGCTTCCAACCAGCGGTTCAAGCAGAGAGGATTTCCCGGTGCGCCCATTATAGTCAAAACGGACGGTGGCCGACGGAAGGTCGCGGGCGCGCGCCTGATTGACCACCGACTCCGCCAATGGATGATTGAGGCGGTAGAGGTGTGCTTCCCCGGAACGGCGGGGCAATTCGTACAGGCCGAGGGGGATGTCCCCATTCGGTGGCGCGAATGGGTCGGAGAGGAGCCGGAACGCCGAATCGCTGAGAAATTCGGCATGGCACCCAAGCTCATGCTCGGTGACCTGCATCAGCCACCGCTCGAATCTGTTAAGGTTTGCCCTGGACGCCTCGTCCCTGATTCTGAGCTTGTCGCGCACCTCATCGTCGAAGTTTTCGAGCAGTTTGCGTCGGGTGGAGGTCATGGCCTCGTCGATTTCAAGGCTAAGTTCCAATTGAAGCTGGTCAAACGCCGTCTTGATCTCTTCGGGCTGGCGGCAACGCTGGTAGATGTCGGCGATGCGCTTTTCAAAATCAACGCCAGACTCGATGGCGCCCAGCACTTCGTCACTGGCTCCGAAGACGCCCTCAAAGAGTTGGAATTTCTCTGACAGCAGCTCGAAGACACGTCGGTCGGCGGCGTTGTTCCGGTTGAGGAAGTTGACAACGACCACATCGTGCTTCTGGCCGTAGCGGTGGCAGCGGCCAATGCGCTGCTCGATGCGCTGGGGGTTCCAGGGCAGGTCGTAATTCACTACGAGCGAGCAGAACTGGAGATTGATGCCCTCCGCTCCCGCCTCCGTTGCGATCATGATGCGGCCCTCTTCGCGGAAATAGTCCACGAGAGCTGAGCGCATGTCCGCTGTGCGGGAGCCGGTGACCCGGTCTGTTCCCTTGTGACGCTGAAGCCAAACCGCGTAGATCGTTTTGGAGCGATCATCCGTGTTGGAACCGTTGAATAGAACTGTGCCCTCCGAAAATGGGCTGTCGGCCAAAACACGGAGCAGGTAATCCTGCGTGCGCCGGGATTCGGTGAAGATGATTGCCTTTTCAGCCGCGCCGATCTGGCGGGCTTTCGCGAATGCTATATTGAGCGCCTGGACGAGAGCCTTCCCCTTGGCATTGTGATGGATGGAAGAGGCCAGTTGCGCGAAGCTCTCCAGGTCAGCGATTTCCTGCTCGATGGCCGCTTGCTGCTGTTGCGAAATGGCCTGAGGTTCTGGATCATCGGTCCATTCTTCAGCCGTCTCACCCAATGCTTCGTAGTCCTCGCCCAAATCGTCGGCAATCGCCTCAGCGGCTTCTTGCCGTGGGAGCTTGGCCCTCAGCCGATTGGCAATGGATGTGAGAGCCCCGGCAATAGCAAAAGTTGAAGAGGCAAGCAACTTGCGCAGGACCAGCGTCATCAGGGAGCGCTGACTGGCTGGAAGTGCTTGGAGATTGTCCCGCGTCAGGTACTCGGAGACGAGGGCGTAGAGGCGGTCTTCACTCTCCTCGGGAGTAAAGCTCTCCAAGAGAGGCATTCGTTTGGTGAAGGGAATATAGCTGGTCACTTGTCGCCGAAGTGTGCGATGGCAGACTGGTCGTAGCCTTGCTTTCAACGTCTGGAAGACCTGCTGCTGGCTGAGGTTCGCGAACTGCTCTCGGAAACTCTTGAGGTCGCCAAAGGTGCGCTCGTCAATGAAGCTGACGAGACCGAAGAGTTCCAATAACGAGTTCTGCAACGGCGTAGCCGTGAGCAGAAGTTTGGGTGCATTTGCGAGCGCCAACTTCAAGGTGTTGGCGATCACGTTGCTGGGCTTGTAGACGTTCCGTAGACGGTGGGCTTCATCAATCACCACCAAATCCCAAGCAGTATTTGCGATGTCTGCCGCCTTGCCACGTGCGAACTGATAGGAGCAGATGACAATTTCTTTGGCCTCGAATGGCCGGAAACTCCCTTGTTTGATTGCCGCGTTATAGGACTTGGCCTCAAGAATGCGGCAAGGAAGGAAGAATTTCTCTGTGATCTCCTGATACCACTGCTTCCGCAGATTCGACGGCGTAATGACCAGGATTCGGCGCTTACGTTCCGCCCATTTTTGGGAAAGCACAAGCCCAGCTTCGATAGTCTTGCCGAGACCAACCTCGTCCGCGAGGAGCGCCCCTTTTGCAAGGGGTGAATTGAAGGCAAACAGGGCGGCATCGACCTGATGGGGATTAAGGTCAACCTGTGCGCTGGCAACTGCACCCGCGAGCTTTTCGACGCTGTCGGAAGCGCAGCGCTTGGTCAGTTCATGGGCGAAATACCGGGCATGGTAAGGGGTCAGGTTCATTTGTCTTGCAAACCGCAGCAAAATAACGCTTGTCAGCCTCTCCGGCCTGAATCTGGCAGGGAGGCAGGTTGCGTAACACGTTAAAAATCAGTGAGTCCACGTCGTATTCCATGATAAGGGCTCGGAGGCCGAACTCGATAAAATTGCATCGGAAAGAATGCAATTTGGGAAACTTGGAATCATCGGTGTTTGCTCCATTACCCGTCCCCTGGCCGGAAAGCGCATTTTGCCTCACCCTGTTGTCTTTTCCAGCCTCCCCAACGGTTAGCGCCTTGATCGAAAGCGACGCGACGCCTTTGGCGTTCAATCGCGCTGTGTGGGGCGTTGCGGGGGTTTCGCCCCGCTGGGGTGGGTAGAGGAGGACGCAAAGCGGCCGCAACGAGGGAGGGGCTCCCTCCCAACAGAGCCGGAAAGAGGATTCTGGTCTGAGATTTTGCCTTCGAGGGGGTAATGCCGGGTGAACTCAGTAGTAGCTGTTGAGGAGAACCAGGTAGCGAAGGATGCATCCGGCGAAGATCAGAGTCAAACCGGCAATGAACAGGATGAGCGGACTGAAGAAGATTGGATTAAACCAGAGAAAGCCGATGCCAGCAAGGCAGGCGAGAAGAAGAAGTACGGTGCCTGTGATGAAGCGGGTCTGAATCAGGTAGACGATTAAACCGGCAGAGATGAGCGCGATGGCGTGGATCTGGGGACTGATTCCAGGGAGTAAAGGCTGGCTTTGAGAGAGGATGGCAAGACCAATTCCGGATGTCGAGAGAATTAGACAGAAGGTTCCGAAACCTCGACGCAAACGCGGATAGAGGTAGACGGAGGAGCAAATCAGAGCGAGTGCCGCAATTGTGGTGATGGTTCTCGGTTGAAACGTAGTATTGCGCGACATCCACATCGATAAAGCGACTGTGGCCGAGAGGATGCCGGAGTAAACGATGAAGCCCGCAGCGGCGGCAGCGCGTCTTGCTTTGATAAATCCGTAGGCCATTGGATTCGATGCGGCGAGCATGTTGAGCATATTTTGCGGTTGTAGCGCAAGCATGGCGACCCTCTTTCATGGTCTGGTGTTTTTGAGAATGCGATCGACGTATCCGTTGTAAAAGCCGAAATTAGCGGTCCCGCTGTTGTAGATCGACAGCGCGTGAAGCAGCGCATCGGGGTCATTGGGTGCCGCCAGCTTTTGGGCGGCATAGGCTTCGGCAAGGAGGTTGGCGCCAACGGTGACGTTGGTGCAAGGGTCGAAGAGCCGTTCTGGATCGAGATGAAATCGAGCGGCATTGTCGGTGCTGACCTGGAGAAGCCCGACCGAGACGGAGATGCGATGCTGAAGGAGCCAGCGCATCCAGAGGACAGCCTCCAATTTGGAATTCGGTTGTCTTTGAAGCTCGATTGCCTGGCTGGTGAGTCCAAATCTGCCAGCGATTCTCTGCGGGCTGTTGACGCTTATCGCGTAGGGGTGAAAGCCGGACTCCGTTGTTGCGACGGCAAGCATGGTATTGAGTGCGGCGTATGGAGCGCAGCTCCTGAGCAGAACGATCATCTGGTCTTGTGAATAGCGGCCATTCGGTTCCAGAAGCGTGGCCGCCGGGCCCTGCGCGACAGCGGCGGCTGCGGCCACACTGAGAAGAATCACGACAATGGATTGATACCATTTCATCTGTTGGTTGCACTCACGACCGGAATCCAGAACAGTCTGGACCATGCCTGGATAGCGGATTGTTGAATTTCGGCAATGTATGTGCCCTTCGTCCAATAGTCGTTTGCGATCGATACGATCACTTCGGGATTGTGTTCCATGGAGATGAGGATGGGAGCGACGAGGAGCTGTTCGTAACAGATGATGGGCGCTGCGCGCATGGGGCCGACGGAGAGAATGGACGGGCCGAAATAGTGAATGGGGACGCCGATTTTGTCCCAAGGTCTCCACATGGCGTATGGGATCGGGACCCGCTGTTGGAATGTCGCTGTGTACTGCCCGCGCAGGAGAAGCTCGTTCTGATATTGACCGCGGTGAGACGAGTTTTCTTCTGCGCCGAAGAGAATCGACTGGTGGTTCCGTTCGAGTTCAGAGTAGGTCGATTGCCAGAACCCCTCTGCGGCGGGTGTCCAGTGATTGATGAGTCCTTCGGGAAAGACCTGGATTTGGGCATTTGAGTCGAGTGCGGTCTCCTGAACGTAAACGACAGCCTTGTAGAGCGCCAGCGGCGTTTGCTTGGATAGTTCAGCGCCTCCAAGTTCGGTGTCGTGGCTTTGCCAGGCCGGGGGAATGGTTGGAGTGCTTGGGTGCGAGACATAGCAAATTGCGGCGAGCATCCCCGCCGATAGAAGCGAAGAGACCCTGTGCTTCGACAGAGTTCCAAAGAGAATGATGGTGGCGAAGAGGCCCGCCCAGCCGAGCCCTGGAAACAGGACACCGGCGACGGTCAGAGGATTGACGACGCCGGTGGGCAGGAGGGCTGTGAGACACAGCCCGATAGGCAAAGCCCATTCGGCCTTGATGCCGGGCGTCAGGAAGAGCCAGACCCAAGGAAACGTCAGGATCAGCGATGAAATGAGCCAAAGGATCACAATGGAGAGCGGATGCATTCCGGCGTCGTCCCCAAAGAATTGGGTTGCTCCAGGCATGACCGGCCAAATCGATACTGCGTAGTAGCATCCGAGAACTGTCAGGCGCTGTGCCGGTCCTTTCACGCTCCTGAACACCATAGGCAGCGCGAGAAGCGCCAGAAGAGTGAAGAGGTGGCCGGACCATGCAACAGCGCCGATTACAAGTGCGAGAAAACCGGCCATCAGGGCGGTTTTAGAAGAGCCAGAAGAGTTTTGCATATTGAACCTTTTCATCGAGATTGACTGGGCCGAAGTAGCGGCTATCAAAGCTGAAACGGTTGTAGGAGGAAATGACCCATACCGTCCCAGGAAGGACGGCATAGGTTCCGAACGGGACCATCGGCATGGGCCGTCCAATTCCATCCTTGGGGTACTGTTTGGAATTCTGGAGAAGCTTCCCGTTGACGGTTACACCGGCTTGGCTCAGAGTAATGGTATCTCCAGCTCGGGCAGCGATTGGCTTGAGCAACGGGGCGTATCCGTCCCCGCATCCGAAGCTCCTTACCCTGTACTCTCTTTCGATTGAGACCTTTTCAGCGACTCCGGTGGGACAGACGAGAAGGTCACTTCCTTTCCCTGCGGGAACGATCCGGTAAAGCCCCGGAGGGAGGGAGTTGGAAGCGATGTTGAGCCGGATTCCGAAGACACCGAGCAGAAGGACGATGCTCGAAGCAGCGATGGCCGGTGCGACCGCGACAATGACGAAACGCTTAACGTTCATTGGAGGTCGCTCCCGCGCTTCTCTGGAGTTCGTAGATGTGGAAGTTTCTGTCCATCTCTTCCATGCCTTCGTCGAGCTGGGAGAATATCTCCTTCATTTCGTCTGTGGGTACCGGTTGCTGAGAAATTGCAGCCGCGGTTTCGCCTTGTTCTTTCATTTCGGGATCTCCAGTTGTGAATGCGTGTGATGTAGTGAGGGTTTGCTTGTCGGAGGAGATGATGTGCTTCGGTCCTCCGTTGGCAGACGACGCGGCGGCTGCGGATGGAGGTTTGGAAGGTGGATCAAGTAGAGTGGCGGATTTGACTTGAATAGGACCCTGAATCAAGCCACGAGTGGATTGCAAGGTATCCGAATGGTAGAGCTTGCCTGCCGAGAGGATATTGCCTTCATGCTCGATGGTGAACAGAGTTTGCGGCGGCTTGATCGCCGATCTTTTTTGTAGCACCGGGTCCTGAAAATAGAGAAGCTGCTTGCCGAATATCGGCGGTTGCCCAGCGATGAAGATGAGCATTGCTCCTGGACCGACGATACGCTGGGATTCGCCCTGGCCTTCCTTGATGGGTCCTGGAAGGCGCATGAGTTCATCGATGGTGATGAGAGGCCGGGAGATGTGGTCTACGTTGGTGGATACGTTTGTTGCAAGCGGGCTTGTGCGCGAGCCGCTGTAGCTGACAGCCGCTCTGAGGATCGTGGCTGTTCCCGCCATTTTTGAGAGTGCCTCTGCGGTCTCGGTCTTATTCGGTGCAAAAGCAATTCGAATATGGCAGTTGGAGATGATGCTCTCGTGGTTGCCATATGTGTCCTTCATCTGTTCGATGTCCTGCGTAATCAGGTATGCCTTGATGCCGTAACCGGCGATGTAGGCGAATGCGGTTTGGAAGATCGGCATTTTGCCCAATGTTGGGAACTCGTCGATTAGGAGCAAAACCCGATGGTCTGGGCGGGCCTTAAATGTCTCGCCGGGCTTGAGCGCCTGTTGGAGTTTGGAATTCCGCACTTCTTCAAGTTCCTCAGTCAATCGGTTCACAGTCATCGTGAAGATCAGCCTGAGGAGGGGCTTGAGGCGCTCGATGTCGCTCGGCGGCACAACAAGGTAGAGGCTCACAGGGTATCTGAAGTGCTTCAGATCGTTGATGGTGAAGTCGCTCTCTTCGATGCTGCGTTGAACCAGGGGATCGCTGTAGAGGATGAGTGCTGTTTTCGCTGTGGACAACACGCCGGAGAATTCCTTGTCCTCTCTGTTGAGCATTTCCTGCATTTTTTCGAGGACTACAGGATGCACGAGCGACTGTTGGCCGTCGCGGAGATTCCAATAGCTTGTGGAATCGACGTGAGGAGTTCTCATGGCCTGGGAAAAGTATTCGCGGGCAACGTTGAGCTGTTGCGGGTCCATCCCTTCGAGGTCGATGGGCATCGTCAGGTCGGACATAAGCGGCGTGAGCGAGTTGGACAGTTCCGTAAGTGTGGCAAACCGATTCTTCCGTCGCGCGACATAGCAAAGATGCAGGATGAGACCGGTCACAAGACTGGTCGCCGATTTGATCCAATGTTCGTCCTGGGCGCTTTCTTTGCCGCTTCTGCAAAGCATTTCCGCGATGTTTTGCGCGTCGGATACTTCGCGGAGCGTACCGATGCGCACCTCGGCGAGTGGGTTGAAGCGCGCGCTATGCTCTTCGACTGGAGCGAAACGAAAACAGACGTGGCCTGCGGAAATCCGATAGCCAGCGGTCCTGTCCCAGTTTTCGCCTTTGATGTCGAAGATCACTGCGCTCTCTTCCCATGCGAGTAGCGTTGGAATCACAAGCCCGACGCCCTTGCCGGACCTGGTTGGGGCAAAGGCAAGAATGTGTTCCGGGCCTGCGTGCCTGAGGTATTCGAGGGAATCGGTTTTCTCATCGTGCCAGCCGCCGATGTAGACGCCATGTTTTTGATCGACAAGTCCAGAGTTGCGGATTTCCTTTTCATTGGCCCATCGTGCGCTTCCGTGAAGATCCTCAGTGTCTTCGGTGAGCTTCTTGTTGCGATGAATATTGAGTGCGGCAACGATGAAGAGCGAAACCGCAAAGCCGACAGCTGCAATCAGTGTTGAGGTCAGCAGGGGCTGCCGTACCAGTGGGTCGGGAGAGTTGCCGAACTTAAGAATCCAGGGGAACCACTTGTACGGTGGGTAAAGTTTCAAAGAGGCGATTTGGAACAAAGGCGGTCCGAGTGCCGGCTGGTAATCGAAGTGCGAGGCAATGTGCTGGGTTGTGATGACGTTGGTTGCGACCAATGCCATTAGCCCAAGCAGGATGGCGGACCAATTGTATGTGCCGAGGTATCCAGGCGATTGTGGTCTCTTGTACAAGGCTGGAGATGTGTTCATGGTTTATCGCTCCAGTTGGGTGCGAAGCCGGCTAGGCGTTGAAATGGTTCGAGAGTGCACTTCAGCGCGTTGAAGACTATATGCAGCCGCTGCTTTGAGAAGTTTTGCCGTTTCCATCTCCTGGTCTGGAAGTGGAAGGATCTGGTACGTGACTGTCTGGTCGTACTCCGAGCAGCCGACCGACATCACGAAGAGTCCGCGTACTCCTTGAGATCGCTCCTCCCCAGGAATCAGTCCTGCCGACAGCGCCAAGACAGCTTCCTTGCCTGCGGGGTATCCATAGATCGAGTTGAATAGCGTAGTCGCAAGGGTAATGTCGTTGGTTGTAATCGGATCAGGCCCACCGTTTTCTCTGCGGTGCTGTGGCATCATCGAGAGTTCGATGTGGTTAGCCATCTGGTGAAAGAGTCCTGCGTGTCCGTGGTAGATTTCCACTTGCATCATGGCGGTTCTCCTGTTCTAACTTCTGGCACGTTGAGCGCGGGGGCCGGCTACCTATGTTCTGTCTGAATCGTGGTGGGAAAGCTGCCACTTCAGCAGTGGCAGCATCCCAGGTTGGCAGATCGTGAGAGCCGACTGGTCATAGCCGACATTCAGCGACCAAGTTCTTGTGTGGGATTGGTTCGCGCGGCGCGGCGCTGTTCCCTCTCTTCAGGAGTCCTGCCGGACTGATTGGAGTGATACCAGGCGCACTTGCCAAAGATCGCGGCAAGTTCCTCTCGCTTTCCAGGGGGTGGCTTGACTGCGATGCGTAGATTTTGGTTGAGGGCGCCGATCGGCGGCCGTTCAATGTTGATGGCGAATGTGTCGTTGAACTGCTTCGCTCCGGCTGCGCCAGTTTCGACGCCTGCCGCGAGGACGGAGAATTCTTTCAGTGCTGCCCTCTTGCAGGTTGCAAACAGATCCTTGTCGAAGGACTTTAGCCCTCTGGAGGTTGCCGAGTGGTGGTAGAAGGCTGTGGCCATGAACTCTTTGGCCACATCGGGATTGAGCAGGGAGAATGAGTCCCTGGGGTATTTGTCGTTGAGACAGTTCATCTTCGACGCCAGCATGGTTTTGGCGAGTTGACGATGGTGTGCGGTGTGCTCCTGACGCGCATCGCAGTATTCGTGCTTGGCCCTGAGAACGGCGTCCTCCCTGGTCTCTCCGTCGCGCACTTCAATCGGTCGTGTCCGCCGGTCGAGGTGCGTCTGGAAATCCTTGTCGCAGGCCGCCTTCTGCTCGGGGGACAAAGCGTCGTATCCGCCTTTCTCACGAAGATAGGAGCCAATTTGGGGGGCTTCCGCCTGGTTTTCCAAGGTGTCAAGTTCTTGTTGAGCGTCGGTTCCCTGGATTGTGGAAGCCGCCGTGGGTTCCGGAGAGACAACCGTTTCGGGTTCCCGTTCCTTGGTTTTAGAACTGCGGCGTCCCGGCTTCTGGGTTTTCTCACTGGTTTCGAGAGGTGCAACTTGGGTAGCCATACTCTTGGCATCGCTTTCTGTGCGCGACTCTTGCGCACGGCTGAGGTTGAGGTTGTGTTCGATGGTGTGTCGAGCAGGATTGAGAACTGTTTCGTAGAGACGAAGATCGTGCAGAGACACACAGAGGTCTTCGAGAATGTCAGAGAGTTCGGCGGCTCGATCTTCAGATGGTTCGAGCGCGTAGCGGTATTGGCCGTCTTTGTTGATGCACGTCAGAGTGGCCAGTTCTTTTAGGGAGATGGTGCGCGCTGTATCCTGGGCTGTATTCGCAGTCAGAGCATCGATTAAATTGTGGTTTGCATAGTCGCCGTAGATCGCGCCGATGCAGAGCGCGGCTGTCGATTTGTTCAAGACAGGGGATGGGTAATCGGGGTCTTCGATCTTGGAGAGAATGGCTTTGACGGTGGCAAGTGGGGAGATCGTTGTGCTGCGCTGTTCGATTTGTATGTCTACGAGGTAGCGAAGTCTATCGTAGCGTTGAATCTGTCGATCAAATGTCTTGGTTTGATCGTCAAGTTTGCGAGCTTGGAACTGTGCCGCGGCTAGAACGGCGAAACCTGTGGCTTCGCGCAAGTATTGCTGTACGAGCTGTGGCTCCACTTTCGACGATAAAGAAAGGATGGCCTGCTCTTCGAGGGGCGAGGTCTCCGTTGAAGTTGCGTAATGTTCTATCGCTCCAATGAGCTGAACAAGTTCCGGCGGGCAATCGGGTTGTGTTGTTGGCAGCACCGGATTTCACCTGTCTAATAATACCTATATTCTGTCATTTGTGTAATATCTATGCCGCGCAATTACGGAAGTAACGACGCGGTTATGTGAATGGCTTCGTTTATCTTGATCTTCCGTGAGCGCGTCCACGGCGGGTTCGGCCGGATTGACGGTGTGGCTGGGATAGCCTGAGTGGATCAAGGGTCTGGGATGCCTCCATATATAAGGAGTGGAGAATCGTGCTGCTTGTAGCTCGTTCGCGCACGTGGAATGCCAGTTCCGAGTCGCCATACGGAGATGAGCTGACCTGGAGATCCAGAATTCCGTTAATTGGCTCTATTCGGGTGTCGCCTGGGGCGAGTTGCGAAGTCAGAATCCCGAGAAGGTTGCTTCCGTAAGGAATCCCGAGCGCGGTGTTCAAGAGGTGGTCCGCGTATTCACGTCCAGGGAGCCTGTAGATGCGGGGCTTGTTGTGGAGAGCGCGTGCCTGCGCTTCGAAGTAGCGCGACGGAGCCAGTAGGGAAGCGTGGTCGATCAGGGTTTGGTGCTGCCCGTCGAGACTAATCAGGGTTGCTTCCTTGTAACCGGCATTCGACGCACGGCGAAGAAGGGTTTCTGCGAGTTCCTTGCCGGCCGGGCTTTCCGGGACGGTGCAAAAGGGATTGCCATTGACTCTGACCTGGAGTGCCTTAGATGTGATCGGGGTATGCTCGCGAAAGAAGCGATCTGCCGGGCACGGTATGGCGCTGGAAAGGTCATACAAGTATCGCTTGAGATCTCGGCTCGATTTGAGCCAGCGGTTGGGATGTCCGTAGGCAGCGAGAATTCTGAGTTGGGCGCTTTCCGAATTGAGGTCGAAAAAAACCGGAGCATGGGTGAGCACGGTTCTGGTTGGATCGATAAGGAATTGAGCGGATTGAAGCAGGTAGTGGAGATTGGGGGGCAGGATCGTTTCGACGAAAGCCAGGGGATTGAAAGCCGAAGAATATCCCCATATTGTGATCGGGTGCATGGGGTCGTCGAAGATGGTCAGGGCCGCTTGGGCATATTGGCTGATTCGTTCCGAATGCGCGGGCGCTTGTGAATCCTGGTCCGGATTGGACAGGGTGAACTGAGGCAGAAACCGCTCCGTGACACCGAATGCGATCTGTTCTTCAGTCATCCCCTTACCGGCCTTCTGTCTCGCGCGTGCGGGTCCTGATGTTCCGGTGCAAACCCCAATTCGCTGCCTGGCGAAGCTGGACGACTCGGTCGATGATCTCCTGGCGCTTTCCTTCATGGACGGAGACTTGGAAGGCGTATTGACCTTGGGGACCCTTGAGAATCGCCAACGTAAGATTGCCACCCACGTTGGCCTTTGCGCCGGGAGCTTGAGAAGTTTTCAGAACCCCTAGCACCCGATGCGCATGAGCGGCCGGCTGGAGGCATGAGAGCAGTTCCTGAACCTCGGTTTCATCGGTGAAGACGAGATCCTCCGCTTCATCCGTTCTGAGTCTGGTTTCGATCGAATGCAGCCGGGCAGCTCGAACTTGAAGAGGATTGGCCGTTTGCCTTTCTCGGTCGAGGGCGTTTTCCATGTCGGGATCGGTGAATTGCACGAAAATGCCGTATTGGACGGCTGCTCTGACGACTGTCCGTTTCCATTGGTCTGTTCCGGTGCAGGCAATTCTCGATCCATATTTTTGGACGGCCATCTCCAGTCCAAAGACGATTGCCGAGTCGTCCTGGTTGAGAACGGTCACTAGGCGCCCGCGGTCGATGACTGAGACCCGGCCGTTTAGCATGTACGACACGTCGCCGGTCTCCCGGTTAATCGTCCAGATGCGTGTCGTGGCGATCTGTTGAGCAAGATGCTGGTCCCTCTGTTGAGCCAATAGCCTCTGCCGCATGAATTCTGCCCAGTCGGATTTGTCATTGTCGCCAGGCGGCGGGCCGATATGGAGTGCAGTTGGTTCGAGCGTCGAGTTGAGCCGCCGCTGATTCCGTTGATCCGCATAGCGCCATCCGCGAAGTTGGGCGGCAGCCCGTGCATCCCCTTCGCTGGCCCTGTCCGCGACCCAAGAGCGGAGATCCTTTGGAAATGCCTCTTGGCGCCTTTGTTGAATGGAGACCTTCAGGGCGCGCACTTCGAGCACGGATTGGGCCGTAGCCTGGGAGAGCAGGACTTTCTTGGCCGGCCATGACAGAGCGGACCTGCGAATTTCCTTCTTTTGTTGCCTCAAGACCTCAAGAAGATATTGCCTGCCCTCCCTACCGTCTGTCGTGAAGGCTTTGCACACTTCCCGCTGGCGTTTGCGATACCCGTTATATTCATCCATCAGAGAAGATCGGTCAGCCCGTCGTTGCGCCTTGCGTTCTTCCCTCAGTGCGCTATTACGAACGGGAGTACGAACGCTATGTTGAGCGATCTCCTGGGGGGATATTGAAGACGGTCTCCATGGTCCAAGTGCGGCTTCAGTGGCTTGTCGGTTGACCTTGCCTGCGAAGTTGTTCCGGAACACGTCGGACGCTTTTGCCCGGATGTTGTGATCGATGGCAAGGACCGTGTATCCGCCCGAATCACCTTTCTCAAGTCGGAGATGGGCCTTGGAGAGGAGCAGATGGAGATCATCCCATGTGACGTTGCGTCGGGTGAGCAGTGTGCGTACGCTCGGAGCAACCTCCCGTCGCACAAAGGATTGGAACGATTCCTGATCCTGATAATGTTCAAATTGTGCTGCGGCACCGGTCGGATGTTGTTGATTCGATCTGTACGCAGTACGTTCGTTCCTTGATGTAGGTACAGCCTGTTTTGTGTCCTCATCCCAGCGTGCAAGGCCCGGCGTATGAGCCCAACCGTATTTGGTTTCGAGTTGTCTAGCTGCGGTGTGTAGTAGCGTATGGGACTGATGTGGTGTTGTTGCTCTAAGAGTTTCTGGGTGTACCTTGTTGACCATTATGTGAATATGGAAGTGCTTCTTGTCGTCGTGCGCGACGATCATATATTGATGGTCTTCATATCCGAGTGCTTTCAATGTGTGTAAGGCTGCGTCCGTCCATTGCGGTCGAGTTGGACGTTCTTCTGGAGGCCATGACAGTTCATAATGGCATACTGCATCTCGGCAACGATCGTTGAGAGTAGCAACACCTTGCATTTCTCCTGCTGCGGTGTCGAAACCCAGAAGGTTCTCCGATAGGACCACATCTCCTCGCAATCGAAGCTCTCCAGTACCGGCATCAGGCTCTTGTGTAAGGTACTCATGAAGCCGCTTGAAGCTCGTGGAGTGCTTTCGAGATGGTTGTACCTTAACGATCATGTTCGCTTCACCGCAACGATTTCGAGCGCCCTTACTGCGCTAATCACCGCGGACAGTGTCGAATTCAGTCCCTTCCGCAGACCTTCTTCATCGGGAAGACCTTTGATCTCCTTCAGCAGCTGCTTTTGAAGTCCACCGAGTCTTGCAAGCTCCCCTAAAGCCTTTTGGTCCATCTTCGAAACGATTCGCTTGTTGAGCGAGACCCTTCGTATGTACTCGCTCATGCTCATGCCGGCAATCTTGGCCTGGGCTCTGATGATGGCCTTTTCAGCATCCGTCATCCTGATGAAGAGCCTTAACGTGGCGCCTTCAGTCCGATTAGGTCTTGCCATTGGATTCTCCTGTTCTGTGGGGTCTCGGGGCGTAGCCCTGAGCAAGATGCGCAACCATTTCTCCGAGTAGCCGCAGGCGGATTGGAGAAATGGTGGTGGACGCGCGGAACCCCGAAGGGGTTTCGTGCGTACAGCGCCCATCTTGCCGTCTCTCTCAAGCATTTCACTATCAGAATAATACATTTCTGCTGTATTTTATATGATATTGTTTGTTCATGCCGCTGGTGATTGCGGAGATGGGGAAAAGGGATGGAAAAAGAGCGACGTAAAGTGCAAATGTTCACCGCAGAGCAAGTGCAGGTGCTTCGCACATACTTGGCTCAAAAGGAAACAGAGCCTCCCCCACAACCTGAGACGTTCATGATGGGGGAGATTGTACGAGCTGTGTACCCGGAACTGAAAAAACTGCGGGAAAACGGCTATTCGCTGAAGGTGCTGGTGCATGTATTGGAAGAGAAGGGTGTTGTAATCACAGCCAATGCCCTATCAACATACATGGCGAAACTGGCGTCACCAAGAGATGAGTTGCAACCGAGAGCTGTTCGTAAGGGAAGTTCGGTGCCTTCGTCAACTGTTGAAGTAAGGCGTGGACAATTCCAGATGAAAGCGGACGTACCGCTGTAAGAAAGGTGTGAAGTATGGCGCGAGTGTTCTTTGTAACGGGTAGTAAGGGCGGCGTTGGAAAGTCGGTGGGCTCGATCGGTCTCCTCGACTACTTCGAGATGAGGAATCGCAAGGTCTCGCTTGTGGAGACCGATACGGCGAACCCAGATGTTGGCAAAGCCTACCAAAAGGATGTGAAGTCTTTCTCGCTCGTAAACCTGGATGAGAACGAAGGTTGGCTCGATCTTCTCGACATTGTGGATGCGAGCAAGGACGATGAGGTTGTCGTCAATACAGCCGCACGGAACAATGAAGGGGTCAATCGTCACGGTTCAATGTTCGATGAAAAGCTGAATGAATTTGGCTGGCCCTTCATCACACTGTTCCTTATCAACCAGCAGCGAGACAGTTGCGAGATGCTGAGCGAATACATGAACGTGGTGAAGTACGGCAGGATTCATGTCGTTCGCAATCGGTTCTTCGGTATTGCTCCGTCGTTGTTCGAGTTGTACGACAATTCCGCTTTGCGGAAGTCGGTGGAGACAAGGGAAGGATTGTCGCTATACCTCCCTCAGCTTGCTACGCGCGTCACCAATCTTGTGCAGAGCAATCGTCTGACGCTCGAAAAGGCGTGGCAGACCGCAACGTTGGGTAGTCGCGCGGAGATCGAACGGTGGCGCCGGGAATGCGCTCAGAACATCTTCGATAAGGTCTGCGACGATGATTTCACCAAGTGACGATCTGTACAGCGTCTTTCTTGCGGATCTATCCGAGTCCGAACGCGAACGTGTCAGGTTGTACGCTGACACGTTCGGGATCGAGCCAACGGATGCCGTATGGGCTTTGATGATTGTGCTTGGCCGGTACAGCGACCTGTATGAGGCAGTCCCGGAAAAGATCAAAGTAACCGTGCAGGGCATCCTGGAGAAAATTCAGTCGGCAGCCGCGGCTGAAGCTGAGGCTTCGAGGGTCCGCCTGCAGGCGTCTTTGACGGATGCCGTGGTCGGTGCGGCCGAGTCTGTGGCGGCAAGGAAAGGCCGCCGCGAGCTTCTGAAATGGAGCGCAATTGCTTCGTCTGCCGGGGTGTTCATGGTCGCCGGTGTTTTTGTTCTTGGGTATTGGCTGGGTTTCGATCACGGTCGAGCTCGTGGTTTCAATGCCGGTGTTGAAGGGCACCTTGTGTCGTCATGGGCACTCTCTGTGGATGGATTGCGGGCGTACGAGCTTTGGGAAGCCGGCGATCTGGAGCATTTGAGTGCGTGCGATCGGCCTGGTTGGAAATTGGATTCTGGGGTGTGTTACCCCAAGGCTGACGAAGGGAAACTGTATGGTTGGCGCGTTCGGTGAGACCGAGCGTGAATCAAGTACAACTCAACACGTTGAAAAGGTGTAGGAGCAAATCTGCGAACAAACAACGCAATACGGTCTTGTGCCTGACACTTCCGGAGAAGACCGTGCGCTCTGGGGAGATTCATCATGATGGAAGACAACATCAAAGACATGCGCATGAGTCCCGAGCCCTTCGTCGATGCCAACGCGGCGGGGACATACCTTAAGCTCCATCCGGTCACCGTGCAGCGGTTTGCCCGCATGGGCAGTCTTCCTGCACATCCCATACAGAAGGGAAGCAGGAAGCATTGGCGATTCCTGCTGTCTGAATTGGGCGACTGGCTCAAGGGCAGGACCGGAGAATAATCAGCCCCAGTTGAGGCTGAATCGGCCCACAGAATCATGATGTTTATCAACAACCTGCATGTGAAAAGGCATCTTTCCATGAGTGATTTTTCGATGTACAGTTTGAATACCGATGCATTCTGCGCCCTCAGCGGAAGGAGGATTTCATGAGGAAGGCGCGGAAACAGAATGGCTCTCTTTA